>Ga0315287_10002326_pt1 | contig 17954 bp, 11 predicted proteins | sample YL17G11_0_MG_FD_205037 | JGI IMG/M metagenome (GOLD analysis project Ga0315287, IMG submission 205037) | Sediment microbial communities from Yellowstone Lake, YNP, Wyoming, USA - YL17G11_0 | ecosystem: Environmental > Aquatic > Freshwater > Lake > Sediment | place: USA: Wyoming | collected...
CCGATATGTTGCCCGCCTTTTCAGCGACGGTCTCGGCTGCGGGCGGCTCCCCAATCTCGGAAACGGCAGGCAGAGACCTTATGGCGAATTCTTCCGGTGCATCAACAAGATCGAAAATTGCCTTGGCCTTGGCCACATCCTCCGCCTTGCCCGTCACCAAGAGCGCCGGAGAGCCGGAAAGCTGCGAAACCGTGCCTATCCCGACCTCGCCGAGAAACTTCTTGCCCTGCTCTGCGGAAATGTGCTTGAGCGTGAATATCCTAAAGCCGCTGGACTCTGAGGCCCCATAAACTGTGGATAGGCCCCAATCGCCAAGCAACAAAACACTCGCCAACAAGACAGCAATCCCTCCAAGGGCCCTTGGAGGCCTGGCGCAGTCCCCATAAGAAAATCGAAGTTTTGTCATCTCAAATCACCCCATAACCCGATAAACCAGAAAAATAATACGCACCTTTTTTGATGAATCCTTACCGGACCGCCAGCCAAGATGGCCTTGCCATGGCGGGGCCAGAATGCCGGCCCGAACACCCGTTCCCGGGCCTCCTGCGCAGTCGCTCATTCGGTCCTGACGCCGCCATTTGAGCGTCCGCCATTTATCTGACATCGAAAAATGCCGAAAGTTCCCCGCCTTCGGGTAAAAGGCCAAAAAACGCTCAACCCGTGTGCCGAAAGCGCAAAACGTGCAAAGCCTCAAATACGGCAAAACACCTAATAATTCGGTCAATTTGGGGGACGACTTGTGGTGATTTTGGAGCTTTACTGAAAGCCGATTCCATTCTGCGCCTGGCCGACCGACCGCGGTTGCTCTTGAGGGTGCTGCCCTGAACAGCAGGATGAGGTCCTATAAATTACCGTTTCCTCCTCCCCAGAGTAGTTTCGGGCCGTTGCTATCACAAATCCGGGGTAAGCGCCCATTTGCGCGAGGGAATGTTGACTCAGGCGTCTGCCCCCGCAGGTTCCCAGAGGGTGGTGCTGCCGGGCGCTCGGTCTGATTGAATTGGGTGAATTGACGTGCGGTTTGACCGCTGTGTGGTGCCGGTGGGGTCTATCTTCGCCTCGCCGTGCTCGGAGGCGCCTGTACCTTGTTATTACTGGCGGGTTCGTTCTGGTCCTGTCCCTTGGCAGGGGCCTCGCCATGAGTCTCTGCCTCGGCACTCTCCTGCTCGGCATCGGCCAACAGCTTTTTCATCATCACCATGGCTTCATCCTCGTTTTCCGTTTCATTTGGAGCGGTCCTGGCCGACTGAGCCTCTTGCATCGATTTTAGCCGGTCGCCCAGCGCCGCCAGCCTTGCGTTCTCCTCCTCGCTCAACCGCGACTTCAGGCTGCCCACCGAAACAGGAGGTCTTCTACCATCATTCGTGCGCGGTGGAATGCCTGCGCGAGGCTGGATACCTGTGTAAGCGCTGCCCGCAGCCGGTGGAATAGGGGGCCTCGAACTGCCGGGGGCCACGGCTGGTGCCGCACCGGCGGATGCGCCTTCCAGGAGGCTCACTGTTATTGGCCTGTCCTCCGCCACCATTTCAGAGGTGCCCTGCGCATCTCGGACCACTATTCGCCCGTCCTTTACCTCCTCAATAGTCAGGTGCATTATATCGCTGCCCTGCCGCACCCAGTGCAGGCCCTTGCCCGGCTCGTCGATAAACACAAGGGACATCTTAGGATTGGCCTCGTAATAACTCGTCCCCAATACCCGGAACTTCGCGGAGGTCTGCACGGGTTCAACGGCTTTGGTCACCACCGGACTCGTTGGCGCCGCAGGCCGCTCCGGCGCCACCGGCTTGGGCGGGTTCATAATCGACGCAAAACGCTGGGCGTTCTCAACAAGCGGCGAGCTCTGGTCGCTCGGCCTCTTCACTGCGCCGCCCATTGTCTCGGTGAACTTGTCCTTGATGCTCGGCGATTTCAAAAACGCCTCGACTTCGGCATCCTTCTGGACCCCGAAAACCACCGAGGAAACAAACAAAACCGCCGCCAGTACTACCGCCAAAATGCTGCTTATCTGCAATGTCTTAATCATCAGTCTTTAGAACCTCCTGTCTTTTTGTCTATTTTGACATTGCCGGGGGCATTTGGTTCCCTCCAATGGATGATTTTTTCAAAATATTCCGCCTCATTACCATTGTAGTTTGCGCTGTTATCGGGCGTATGGCAGTCCATACACTCGGATCTCGGCTCAACCGTCCGTTTTTCTCCCGCGGTTTCGATATGCTCCGAGCCGGGACCATGGCAGTTCTCGCAGCCAACGTCCTTTAACTGGGGCGTTTTCTCCGGCGATACGAACCCGCTTTCATACCTCATCCCAACGCTGTGACAGACCACGCACTCCGGATCGTAAGCCGAGCCGACCTTCTCCAGCGTCGCATAAGCGTCTGCGTGCTTCTTTTTGCTCCACATCTCATATTCGTATGTATGGCAGGCCTTGCAGGATGCCGAACCGGCGTACTTGAGGCCCTCCGCCAGAGAAATACGCCCCTGCCTCTCCAGAAGCCCGCTCTCTTTGACAATCAACTGATATTCCTCATACAGCCGCGTAAGGGCCTGGTCCTCGGCCAAGTCCTCGGTTACCGCCATCGGCTGGAACCGCAACCCCAACGACCCCTTGACCGCCGTAATGTCCAGTCTGCCCACATACTTGCCCAGTCGGCCAGCGGTAATGACCAAGGGCTTCCTGCCGGGATCGCCGATTACCCTCGGCCTGTCGTCGGCATCATCCGCACACACCACGCAATCAACGAAACCGAGCTTCCTCGCAGCAGAATCAATTCTGTCCGGCTCGCAGCCCCTCAGGATGAGAATCTTGATGTCCGGAGGATTCGGCTCCGGCCCGAACAGCCCTTCAGCCTGCTCTATTCCGCCGGACCGCATATCAAACGACGCTACCGTAACCGCGTACCTCTTGCCGTCCAGCGCAACCTGCTTGCTGAACCTCACAGGCACATTCGCGTCCGCGGCCGCGTCAGCGCTGATGACCTTCATATAAGCGCCCATATTCCCCAGCAGACCGAGATTCCGGGCCAGTCTGAGGTCGTCCTTTGTCAGGTTCACCAAATCGTAGCCGAGCAACTCAAAGGCCCGGATTATTACATTGAATTTGATTAGGTCCTGCTCTCCATCGCCCGCCACCAACGACCCGACATCCAGGATCAATCTCCTGTCCTTCGCAGCGCTCCTGAGAACTGCCGAGCGCCTGCCCAATCCTCCGAGCTGCCCGCCCGAACAGCCGCACGGCTTCATACTCCCAAGCTCGTTACCAGTCAAAAAGACCGTCAGCAAAACCGGTTTGCCGGCCGGTTTGACCTCGCGCTTCTTCGGCGGCCCCATCCCCACGGACAGCACGCACAAGCACCCGGTAAGCAGAATAGCTATGTAGGCGGCTAATCGCATGATGATCTTCGTTTCTTTCCCGCGCCGAAAGCGGCGCCCGCCGGCTCCGGTCCTCAGCCGCGCCTGCTCGAATGCCTTCGCCGCGCCGGGACAAGCCGCTCGTCGGCGACACCCGAACCAGTCCTTCCCTCCGGCTCTGCAGACTCCCTTAAGGCTTACCGGACTTACTTGAATAGAATCCCTGACACTTGATTGTCAGCAGGTCACCGTCTTTTATCTGTACGGAGAATTCATCCGTGAACTTTCTTACCGAGTCCCCCAAACTCGGCGGCGTTATCTCAAGCGAAAACATATACCCATTGGCGATCTTGTCCTGCCGCAGAACCTTTGTGATGCCCTCTTTCGACTTCACCGATGCGATCTCGAACTGCTCCTTGTAGTTGTTCAGTATCGTCACGTTGCTTCTTATGATCGGCTTGCCGGGTTCGGCATCGAAAAGTATGACCACCTGCGGATTAATCGTGAACTGCGCCAGAGCGCTAAACGGAATGCTCACAGCCTTGGCTTCCGGATGCGTCAGGCTGATCTCCACCACCCCGTTTGCCACTCTCTGCAACTGCGTCTTGTCAACCTTGAGCTGAAGAACAAATTTCGTCGCCTCCACCGAAGCGTCAAAATCGGCGCTTATCGCGTTGGCCGTTGATTTGACGCTCGTGACAGAAAACGGCTTGCCGTCAATACTTGTCAGTGTCACCTTGGGCAGAGCTTTGTCCTCATCCTTGAGCAGCAAATTCAGCGTCTTCGGCTGGTAATCGACACGCGCCACAACCGTGGCCTTGAGCGTCAGCGTAATCTCAGGCTTTGCCTTATCGTTGCTGATGACGGGAACACGTCTGGTTACCACGCCGGGCTGCATGGTTGCATGATAGTTGATTTTCAGCGTTCCGCTCTCACCTGGCTCGTACTCTTTCTTTTCCAGTGTGAATAAAGTACATCCGCAGTCGGGCTTCACGTCGATTATTTTCAACAGGGCCTCGCCGACGTTCTTGAAGCCAAACTCGCAGATATTGGCGGTGCCCGGCCCCACGTCGCCGAAGTCATGAACCATCTTGTCGAATCTAATCTCCGGCCCAGGTGCGTTGGTGTCCGCCTTGGGCTTTTCGGGTTCCGGCTTAGGATTGACCGGTTCGGGCTTAACAGGCTCGGCCTTAGGTTTAGCCGGTTCCGTGGCCTCTTTCCCAATAGCCGCTGGCTTCTCAGGGGCCTGCACCACCTTCTGCGGCTCCTGCGCCGGCTTTTGTGCCTCTTCGCAGCCGATTTGCGACAGCAAAATACTGACGATACCCAAAACGACCAAAATCATGCAAGTACGTTTCATATTTCGATCTCCGAATTAGTTCTCAGAATCAGTTCTCTAAACAAACCAGCCCAAACATGCTATTATACTCAAAATGTCGCCCCACGGCAAGCAATTTCCGGCTCTTTTTGATGCCATAATGTGCGGGCTTTCTCCTTCACAGCCGCATGACGATGCGTTAGAAGTGAGATTAAGCAGATCAAGGAGACTGAGTGTGCCCGGAGCAGACCGGGCGTTCACAACGGCGGCCCTCATTATCGTTTGCCTTGGCTTGGCCAGCCGCCCAAATATCTTGTTGTTCGGAATGCCTGATTGACATAAAATACCGAATGCTTGGCAGCTCACTCCCTCGTGGGCCTGTTCTGTTAATTCAAGGAGCAGAAATGATCAGTAAAGTGACCTTAGAATACTTCAAGAAGTTCGATAAAGAACAATTTGATCTTGAAGACACAATCGTCCTTGCTGGTCCCAACAACTCCGGCAAGTCAACGCTTCTCCAGGCGATTGCGGTCTGGAGCCTTGCAGTCCACCGATGGCGGCAAGAAAGAGGCGGCAGCAAATCCAAAGCCGCTCTTCGCACCGGGGTCCCTATCTCTCGGAAAGACTTCACAGCCATTCCCCTGCGAGAGATGAACCTTCTCTGGACCGACCGGGCTACCGCGTACTCTAAGGAGGACGACCCCAGCGCCAAACCAGGCCAGCCTAAGGTGGTCACTATAGGAGTAGAAGGGACAGCACCTGGCAACACAGGTTGGCAGGTTAATGTTGCCCTGAGGTACTCGAGTCGCGAACAAATCTACGTAAAACTTCTTGACAGAGAGGGCAAGCCGTTGACTGAGTTACCTCAAGGCGCTGGCAAGACACAGGTCGTTCATATACCTCCATTTTCGGGGATAGGCGCAGAAGAAACCAGATACGACCACGGGTATCAGAACCTTCTTATCGGCCAGGGAAAACCTGGAGACATTTTGCGCAACCTCCTCCTGGAGATTTTTGTGGGAGCCAAAGAGAGCTGGAAACAGCTAAAGCAGGACATCAGGGAATTGTTTGACTACGAAATGGTTGATCCGTCTTATTCGGATCCCGACCCCTTCATCGTTCTTGAATACCGCCCATCTGGTAGTCGTAAAGCGTTCGATCTGGCTTCCGCCGGGAGCGGATTCCACCAAGTCCTGACTTTGTTCGGGTTCATATACGCCAGGGAGGCGTCCGTTCTTCTTGTTGACGAGCCCGATGCGCATGAGCACATAATCCTTCAGCGACAAGTGTACGAGCGCCTGCGCACCGTTGCACGCCGTCGAAACTGCCAGCTAATCGTCTCAACGCACTCCGAAATAATCCTGGAAGAAACAACTCCCCAGCAAATCTTGTCTTTCTATGGCAAACCCCACCGCGTCTGTGTTGAAGAACAACGTGACCAGGTCCGTGAAGCTCTACGCCGCTTATCGTCTCTGGATATATTGGCAACTGAAAGCCGCCACAACATACTATACGTTGAGTACGACTCGGACATCAATATCCTGTCGGCCTTCGCGAAGGTCCTCACCCATCCGTCGGTCAAATTTTTCGACAAGCGCTTCTACTATCCAATCCGTGGGAGTAATCCGCGAGATGCTAAGGCCCACTTCTTTGCACTTCGGGCAATTTCGCCCGATATTCGGGGCATACTCCTCTTGGACCGCGACAATACGAATCTGCCCGAACACGATATCGCACCCAGCGGGAGCGGCCTGCAGATTGTTCGATGGGGCCGGTACGAAATTGAGAACTACCTGCTCGTTCCAAGTGCGCTGCTGCGATACATACGAAGCGCGACGAGAGCGCAGGAGGAGCTCTTCCAATCATCCACGATCGCCAAGGCAGAGAGATTCCTGAAAGCCCAATTTCCCCCTGACGCCTTCCGAAACCCTCTAAGCGACGATGCGTTTCTCCAAAAAATCGCGGCGAGCAAAGATATTCTCCCGCGACTGTTCGCGGCCGCTGAACTAAACGTTGCCAAAAAAGACTACTATCAGATCGCAGAGCTTTTCGATCGCACTGAGGTACACCCGGATGTCAAAAAGAACCTGGATTTGATCGCGGAGGTGCTGCTCACGGACGCGAAGAGGTGAACAAATGAATGAGATTCACAGGCGAGTATTCATAGGAAAACGTGGGTTGCCGGCACTTGGACTATTGATCTGGGTATGCCTGTCTCAAAGCTCGTTTGCGGATTTGTTGGGTGATTTGGCCCGGCCGCACAATGGGCGAAGTATGCGGGAGACCTCGACGCATAAGATTGGGCCTGACGGCAAGTACGACCCTAACGGCGAGCCTGACCCGCAGAGCAACCACGACAATAAGAACGTCGCTCCCGGCGAAACAAAGGTGCTGATGAACGCCAAGGGTCCCGGAGTCATTACGCATATCTGGATGACATTCCTCGGCCCGGAGCCTCACCCCTGGGCCAAGAACGGCTCAGCCAACCACCAGGAGATGCTCCTGCGAATGTATTGGGACGGCAGCGAGCGGCTGGGCGTCGAGGCGCCGGTCGGCGACTTCTTCGCCAACAGTTTCGCCAAGCGCAGCGAAGTCATCAGTCTGCCCGTTGTCGTTGAAGACGCCGACTCCTACAACTGCTTCTGGCAGATGCCGTTTCGCAAGTCGGCCAGAATTGAGGTCGTAAATGAAAGCGAAAAGCCCATCAGTCTTCTCTACTACAACATCGACTGGATCAAGAAAAACCGCATCAGCAAGGATACGCCCTATTTCTACGCCCAATACCGCCAGGAATACCCTGTCGAGAACGGGAAGGATTACGTGCTTCTTGAAACCGAGGGAAAGGGCCATTACGTGGGCACAGTATTGAGCGTGCGAACGCGCAGCCCATCCTGGTTCGGAGAGGGCGACGAGAAAATCTATATCGACGGCGAGGAAAAGGCCTCGATCTGGGGGACGGGAACGGAAGATTACTTCCTCAGCGCCTGGGGCCTCAAGAAAACGAGCACCCCGTTCTTCGGCGTGCCTTACTTCGACCAGTGGGGCATCGTCGGCGGCCATACCAGCGCGTACCGCTGGCATATCTGCGACCCGATTGTCTTCAACAAGGCTATCAAGGTGACTTTCGAGCATTACGGCTGGATTTCCGCAGATGAGAACCCCACCGGCAAGGTGGATAGCTGGAACGAACGGGAGGATGACTATTCGAGCGTGGCATTCTGGTATCAGACCGGCGAGCCGACTTTCAAGGCAAGTGCTCCACACGCCCGCCAACGCAAGCTGCCCAGCCTTGACCAGGTCATTGCGGCCCGCGAATATACCGACGACCGCTGCCACGGCGAAGGAAAAGCCGTCGTGCAGAGCCTGGAGATTTACCCTGACGGGCATCTGCTGTATATGCCGGCCCAGAAAGAGGGGGCCTGGGTCGAGATTCCTGTTGAGGTCGGCAAGAAAGAGCCGCGTCGGCTTGTCCTTGTTATGACCTGTTCATACGACTTCGGCAAATACCAGGCGTACCTCGACGGCGTCAAATTAGGCGGCGTGATGGATCTTTACAGTAAGGAAACCCTCAGCCGTGAGTATCACCTGCTCGACTTCTGGCCGGAGCCGGGCAAATACACGCTGCGCCTGGAGTGCGTTGGGAAGAGCCCTGAATCTGCAGGCTACTACCTCGGTATCGAGTCCGTTCGCCTGCGGCAGCGCCGCCCGCGCGTCCTCGAATACGCCCGCGACAAGGACAAAGACTGGCGCAAGGAACCTATTCTCTACGAATAGCGGCAATACCTGGGGCAAGAACCGCCGCGCCGCGTTGGCCTCAACGGGAAAAAGGGCGACCGCCAGCAAGGTCCTATATAAGCCCGTTTTTCCGTATGACGCTCAAGGCGAAAATGGTCGAGACGCGGAGGCTGCCTATCGTGTTATCTTCTTTTTGGAAAAGCACTTACGATGCTATTGCGCCGACAAACGGCCCCTGTCTATTTGTGAATTTCCCCGAAATCTGCAATAAAAATTGCCCCGGCGCGCGTCTTTATAGGTGAAACCTCAGCTTGACGAAAACGAAAAGGAGTCTGTTGAGGAGGATACGGAAATGCTAAAGAGAATAACAACCGAATTTGGAGCGGCTGTCAGGCTGATACTGGCGGAGAATCTCAACGTTTTGCGAACCTTCATCAGGGACCTGACAAGCCTGTTCGGGAGATTCAGCCAACTGCAGAGGGACGCAAAACTGCGAGGCGGAAAGGAGCTGGTTTAGAAAAGAGCAGGATATGCCGAAGAAGACGACATTGGCTCTTGATTAAGTGTGCCTGGCTGGGAAATATCCTCTGCGGGTGTAACCGCCGGAAAGAGGCGCCCACTATCCTGTTGAAAGAGTCTTGCCGGCGGATAGAAAGACGAGATAAGAGAAATGTTAAGACTTTAACAAGGTAACAGCCCTCCTTAAGGCGGCCGGATGCGTACATAAGTCGTGCACATCCGGCTATTTTTTTGAAATCAGGGCCTGCAGCGCGGACTACTGCCGCAGCAATACATCAGGAGGCTTGTTGCTACCAGTCTTCCGGGTAGCGGATGGACTTCGGCTGGATGTTGAAGCTCCGAGACAACTGGTCTATCAGTGCATAGACCCTTTTGATCTGATAGTCCGTCGGTCGGTCGGTGGTGCCGTCGGCTATGACGCAGATACGTATAGTCTGGCTCTCCCCGCGCCACGTTCGCCCGGGGATGATGGACCATTGTCGCTGCCACTTCTCGGTTGGAAGTATCTGTCCGTTGCCTCCGCCAAGCCCGTTGCAGACGACGAAGTGACAATCGAGGTCCTCGACGCCGCCCAAGCCGTAGAGCGAGACGAGCTGCTCTATATTGCCCGCCCTGGTCCCGCTGTAGTAAACCTCAACGCTATTCCACCGCTCGGCGTGCTGAGGGGCTTGAGAACGAACCGCTTCCTTGATGGGATCAAGGCCTATATAGCTCGAGAGGCTGAATGGGCCGGCCAGAGGCGGCTTGCCGCTCAGGCCCATCAGCACTATGGCGCCGACCGTCATCGAGACTAACAGCGCCGCCAGAACCTTCACCACCCTTGGTTGATTCGACATAGCACCAAACCACGCAACAGAAAAAAGACTTCAACCTTAACTACTTTGGGAAAACTCAACGCAGTTACATTGTAAACATCGGCACGCACCGACGTGTTACTGTAAATTTTGCTGAAAATTCTGTTATTTACCCTTGTCGCGCACAAGGCCGTTGAGCACCTGATAGAACGCGATAAGGCGTTGGAGATTTTTTAGCGCCGTAAAGCTTTTGCGGAATATCGGGCCGCAGCTACTCACAGATACATTGTTACAAACCTGTTGCTTTATGGGACGGGGGGCTATATATTCCCTTGACCGAATTGGCCGCCGAACATCGGACGTTCACGCTCGGCGCGGGAACCGGGGCTATCAGGCCTAAGGTCTTGACAGAAGCGAGGTGCAATAATGGCGTCAGAATTTCATACAAAGCCAGAACGCGATCAGAAGCTTTTGCAAAGCCGTCCATTGTCTGCGAAGGAGATTTCCGGGCTGACCGAGCAGGGCTGTACGTGCTCGGACTGGTCTTGTGTCGAGGTGGCCGAGGGGTTCGACACAAAAACAGTCAGAGCGACTCATTTTAGCGGACGTGTAAGGCTGGGCGTGTTCAAAAAGCGAGTAACTTTCTTCGGCGGCGTGGAAAAACCGGCGGGAATCAGCAACGCAACAATCCATAACTGCACGATCGGCAACGACGTCTATATCGACCACGTCAGGAACTACATCGCCAACTACGTAATTGAGCACGACGTGGTAATTCAGAACGTCAACCTGCTGGCCGTAGAGGGCGAAAGCTCATTCGGCAACGGCACCCAAGCGGCGGTCGTCAACGAGGCCGGCGGCAGGGAAATACCGATTTATGACCGGCTTTCGGCCCAGACAGCATACATACTGGCCTTTTATCGCCATCGCCCAAAGGTCATCGAACGCCTCAAGGCGATGATCGCCGGCTACACCGCATCGGTTACATCCTCGATGGGCCTCGTCGCTGCCGGGGCCAAGCTCTTCAACTGCGGAATCATCAAGAATCTCAGGATCGGCCCGGCAACGGTTATCGAGGGCGTCAACCGCCTCCAGAACGGCTCGATCAATAGTTGCGTGGAGGACCCCGTCTATATCGGACCGGGCGTCTATGCCAAAGATTTTATTGTTTGCAGCGGCGCAAAGATCGCCGACGGCGCAATAATAGCGGACTGTTTTGTGGGCCAGGGCGCCGAATTGGCCAAGCAGTATTCCGCCGAGAATTCCGTCTTCTTTGCAAATTGCGGCGGATTCCACGGCGAGGCCTGCGCCATATTCGCCGGACCTTACACCGTAACGCACCACAAGTCCACCCTCCTGATAGCCGGGCAGTTTTCCTTCCTCAACGCAGGCAGCGGCACCAACCAGAGCAATCACATGTACAAGCTCGGACCCAATCATCAGGGCATTGTGGAGCGCGGCTCGAAAACCGCCAGCGATTCCTATATGCTCTGGCCCGCGAAGGTCGGACCCTTCACCGTCGTGATGGGCAGGCACTACAGGAATTCGGACATCTCGGATCTGCCCTTTTCGTACCTGATCGAGCACGAAGACGAGAGTATTCTTATCCCCGGCGTGAACCTCCGCAGCGTGGGGACCGTGCGGGATGCGCGAAAATGGCCCAAGCGAGACAAACGAAAGGACCCGAACAAGCTCGACCTGATAAACTTCAAGCTGCTGAGCCCTTACACGATTGCCAAGATGCTCAACGGCAGCAGCCTGCTGAGGAATCTCAAGGCGACATCCGGCGAGAATACCGAGTACTTCACGTACAATAGCGTCAGGATTCCGAAATCCTCGCTGGAAGGAGGCATTAGGCTTTATGAAATCGGAATAGACAAGTTCCTCGGCAATTGCCTCATCAGTCGGCTGCAGGGCAGGCAGCTCGCAAGTGTCGATGAGCTTCGCTCGGCCCTGGCGGCGCAAACCAACGTGGGACGCGGCAAATGGATAGACCTGGCCGGCCTGTTCGCCCCGCAGGAGACCGTCGAGAAGCTGCTCAACGACATCGAGAGCGGCGCTGTCACCACGCTCGAACAGGTGGCCGAGGCCTTCCGGTCTATGCACGATAATTATCCTGCATACGAGTGGGCCTGGGCCACAAGTGTGCTGCAGCAGCGGATATGCAAGAGTATCGACCGCATAACGGCAAAGGATACCATTGATTTGGTTGCGAGGTGGAAGTCAGCCGTCGTGGAGCTCGACCAGATGCTCTATGCCGACGCGAAAAAGGAGTTCGCCGCGCCCGCCCAGATCGGATTCGGGGTCGATGGCGACGAGGCAAGCAGAAAGGCCGATTTCGAGCAGGTCAGGGGCACATTCGACAAGAACAGCTTCGTCCACGAAATCGAAGAGCATATAGCCTGCAAAACGGCCCTCGGCGACGAGCTAATCGCCTCGCTGCAAAAGATTTAGCCTCCACCAACATTGAAACAGAATTGAAATGTCTCTGTGTGTTTTGATTCGTGGCCGTACTCTATGATAACGTGCGGCATGGACAGGAATGTGAAATATCTTAATGTTAGGACTGCTTATGAGAGTCATTATTGAGCCGGACTATAAGACAGCAGCCAAGTGGACTGCCAACTACATTGCCGGGAGGATTAACCAGTTTGGGCCGGGCGCAGATAAGCCGTTTGTCCTGGGCCTGCCCACCGGGTCATCACCGATCGGCGTCTATAACGAGCTCGTCGAGCTTTGCAAGGCGCAGAAAATGTCGTTCAAAAACGTCGTCACCTTCAATATGGATGAATACGTGAATCTGCCGCAGGACCACCCGGAAAGCTACCATTCATTTATGTGGAAGCATCTGTTCAGCCGCGTGAATATTCCCAGGGACAACGTCAATATCCTCAACGGCAACGCCCCGGACCTCGATGCCGAGTGCGCCCGCTATGAAGAAAAGATGCGCAAGCTCGGCGGCGTCAGGCTGTTTCTCGGCGGTATCGGGCCCGACGGGCATATCGCCTTCAACGAGCCCTGCTCGTCATTGTCATCGAGGACACGCGTCAAAACGCTCACATACGACACGATTATAGCCAATTCGCGCTTCTTCGGCGGCGATATTAACAAGGTGCCCAAAACGGCCCTGACCGTCGGCGTGGGGACAGTTATGGATGCGCAGGAAGTCGTGATTATCGTCAACGGCCACAACAAAGCGCGGGCCCTGCAGCACGCCATCGAAGGAAGCGTCAATCACTTTTGGACAATCAGCGCCCTGCAAATGCACCCAAAAGGGATTATTGTCTGCGATGATGAGGCGACGGCGGAATTGAAGGTCGCCACGGTAAACTATTTCAAGGACATAGAATCAGCCAATCTCGACCCGGCTGCCTTGTTGAAATGAGCCAGGCGATTGCCGCCCCACGTGTGAAATGAAAAACGGGAAATTCACTTGCGTGAATCTCCCGTTTTGATATTTGCCAAGCTTCCCGGCCTTGCGAGGTTTCTATTGGGGAATGGCGCCGCCGGGGATCGCCGGTGGGGCGGCGGGTTTAGGCTCCTTGCCGGGCGGATAGACGATTTTTGCTTCCAACTTGAGCTGCTCGACATACTTCATTGCCAGCTCCTGCAGCTTCCTCTGGACAAGCTCAGCCATCAGAGTCCCCTTGATCTGGTCAAAAGAAGTAGTGCTCGCCGCCTTGCGGTCGGTGACCTTTATGATATGGAATCCAAACTGGGTCTCGACCACGTCGCTGATCTTGCCGACCTCCAGCTCGAAGGCGGCCTTGTCAAAAGCCGGGACCATCTGACCTCTGCGGAAGAAGTCCAGGTCGCCCCCGCGCGCCGCCGACGGGCACGCCGAGTTCTCTTTGGCCAGGGCGGCAAAATCGCCCCCTTCTTTGACTTTCTTAAGCAGGTCCTCGGCCTTGGCTTTGGCCGCCGCCTTGGCCTGGTTCGGGTCGGAGTTGGGGTCCGACAGGTCCGGCTTTATCAGGATGTGACTCGCCCTGACCTGCTCGGGGACGTCGTATCTGGCCTTGTTCTGCTCATAATACGCCTTGGCGTCGTCTTCCGTGACTTTCGCCTCGTCCGGGTATTTCTGCGCGACGAGCTTCTGCTGCCCCAGCATCGCCTGCATCTGGTTCTTCAACTGCTCGTAATTGTAGCCGTAGGCCTCCATCTTCGCCTTGAACTCTTCAAGGGTCGCCGGCGGCTTCTGCAGCGAGGCCATTCGCGTTATCTCGCCGGTCACCTCATCATCGGTAACTTTTATGTTGGCTTTCTTCACCTGCTCATCGAGAAGCTGCATCTTGATCATTTCCTGCAGGGCCTGATCTTTGAGCAGTTTCATCTGCTGTTCGAGAAAGGCCGGCGGCAGGTTGGCGGCCTGCTTGGCGAGCCTGTCGAGGTGCGGCTTGAGCAGCTCATCTAATTGCTTCTGGGTAATATCAACGCCGTTGACGGTGACTAGAACGTCGCTGCCGGACGTCGCCGTGACCGGCGCCGGTGCGACTGTGCTGACGTCGGGCTTAACGGTATCCGGCTCAACCTTAACCGGAGCCGGGCCGGGTTTCTTGACATCGGGCGTGGTCGTCTTCTTTGGCTTGCAGCCCGTCAGGCTGCAAACGGCGCAGAGCAGCGCAAGCCACGTTAACGCTCTAAGATAATAAGTGCTCATAGTCCTGTCCTTTCGCGGGCACAATAAAAAAAGACCCTTCATCAAGGGTACGCACGTTCAATTATCCCCTTGCCCCAGCCGCCTGTCAAGGCAATTACTGCTTTTCTCCCGCTCGGATACGATGCAAAGCTAATCCTTTGTAATGCCGCCTGCAAAGTGTTAGAATACGGCGAAATATATCGGCTTACAGCCGCCGATTCCTGATATAGACTCGAAGCGCATTTGCAGTAGGAGACTCCTTATGAGTGCGAATTCCGCCAACAAGGCAGCCTTGACCGGCAGGCAGCGCGTTCTCAAAACACTCAACTACCAGGAGGTTGACCGAGTCCCGGTCGATTTGGGCGGGACGCCGTGCAGCGGGGCGCACGTCAGCGTAATCGCCGGCTTGCGGCGGGCGCTCGGCTTGGATAAGGCCGGCGAGCCGGTCAAGCTCGTCGAGCCTTACCAGATGCTCGGCGAGGTCGCAGCCGACCTCCGCGCCGCCCTCGGTATCGACGTAGTTGCCCTGCCCTCGCCGCGCAATATGTTCGGTTTTGAAAATGCCGGCTGGAAAAAATGGCGAACGTTTGACGGAACCGATTGTTTAGTGCCCGCGAAATTCAATACTAAGCCGGAGCCGAGCGGCGATATTCTTATGTACCCACAAGGCGATAAGTCGGCCAAGCCTTCCGCGCGGATGCCAAAGGGCGGCTACTACTTCGACTCCATCATCCGCCAAAAGCCCATCGACGACGCTAAGCTCGACCCCGCCGACAATCTCGAAGAGTTCCAGCCCATCAACGAAGAAGACCTGGCGTACTACGAGCGCAAGGCAGCCGAGCTGTACGACAACACCGACCTTGCAGTTGCAGCGGCCTTCGGCGGAACCGCCTTCGGCGATATCGCGCTCGTACCGGCGCCCTGGCTCAAAGACCCCAAGGGAATCCGCGACATCGAGGAATGGTACATAAGCACCATCGCACGCAGAGACTACGTCCAGGAGGTCTTTGCACGACAGACCGAAATCGCGCTGAAAAACCTCCGGAGCATACATCAGGCGGTGGGCGACAAAGTGCAGGTGCTCCACATGGATGGGACCGACCTGGCCTCGCAGAACAGCCTCTTCTGTTCGCCGGACACATACCGCGAGCTTTACCTGCCATGCAGCAGGAAACTCAACGACTGGATACACGCTCACACCAAATGGAAGACGATCAAGCACTGTTGCGGCGGCTGCGAGCCGCTGATTGAAGGGTTCATCGAAGCGGGCTTCGATATCCTCAACCCGGTTCAGACCTCGGCCAGGGGTATGGACCCCAAGCACCTCGTTGAAGAATTCGGCGGCAGGATAGTCTTCTGGGGCGGCGGCGTCGATACCCAGCAGACCCTGCCCTTCGGCAAGCCGGACGAAGTTGCCAAGCAAGTCAAAGAACGGGTGAGCATATTTCGCCGGACCAGCGGCTACGTCTTCAATACGATTCACAATATCCAATGCAATACCCCCGTCGAGAACGTCCTGGCGATGTTCCGGGCCTTAGGGCGCGACGTATAAGGAGAGCGAGAATGGCGAATGTAAGGAAATTCTGCAGGTGTTTTGCGGTCTTGACATTGATGGCCGTCGCCGGCTGCGGCTTCCCGCAGAGCGGTGCGGCTGGAAACAAGGCCGGCGCCAGAAAAATCATCAATCTGGACGGCGCGTGGGAGGTTGGGGAAGGTTCGATGGATTCGCTCCCCGCCCACTTCGACCACAAGGTCCCTGTGCCCGGACTGGTGGATATGGTTAAGACCACCTTTGGAAAAGTCGGGCAAGAGAACAACAAGCTAGAGACCTGTTATGCGGCTCGGCAGCTTATCCGACTCCCGGAATTTGCACAAGTCGGGCAAAAGAGCGACTTACGTCAGGCCTTCTGGTATCGGCGGACCTTCACCATCAAGGCGGAGATTCCGGAGGTCGCCATCCTGAAAATCCATAAGGCAAGGTACGGGACGAAGGTATTCCTTAACGGCCAGGTGGTCGGCGAGCATCTGCCCTGCTTCACCCCCGCCTTGATGGACGTGAAAAAATTCCTCAAGGGCGCCGGACGCGAGAATGAGCTTGTCATACGGCTCGGCGCGGACCGTGAATCCCTCCCGCAGGACCAACCTACCGGCTGGGATTTCGAGAAATACAAATACATCCCGGGAATCTATGACTCGGTCGAGTTGATTCTCAGCGGCGCACCCCACATCGCCAACGTCCAAACCGTCCCCGAGATTGAAAAAGACAAGGTCCGCGTGGTGGCGGAGCTCGACAACACCACCGGCGCGGACAAGATCGAAGTACGCTACAAGCTGTCCGGGGCGCGGACGGCAAAACCGGTCCGTTCGGGTGTTGCCCAAGCGACCGGCTGTTCGGGCGACGAGAAAGTAACCGTCGATTTTGAGGTCCCCGTTCCTGATTGTCGTTTGTGGACGCCCGATGACCCGTTCCTCTATGAGCTGGAGCTCAGGACGGCGGGTGATTGCAAGCTCGTCCGATTCGGTATGCGCTCGTTCCGGTTCGACCCCGAAACAAAACGCGCGATGCTCAACGGCAAACCATACTTTATGCGAGGGACCAACGTCTGCATATACCGCTTCTTCGAGGACGACGCCCGCGGCGACAAGCCCTGGCGCAGAGACTGGGTGCGAAAGCTGCACCGGAAGTTCAAGAGCATGCACTGGAATTCCATCCGCTACTGCATCGGGTTTCCGCCGGAGCTTTGGTACGAAATCGCCGACGAGGAGGGCTTTCTGATCCAGGATGAATTCCCCATCTGGCTGCTGGACAAGGCCCCCGAAAACCCCAGGGCCGAGAAGATTATCCCCGAATACATCGAGTGGATGCGCGAGCGATGGAATCACCCCTGCGTAGTCTTATGGGACGGGCAGAATGAAAGCGTCACCCCCGAAACCGGCAAGGCTATCAGTGCGGTTCGGCGCCTGGACTTGTCCGGTAGGCCGTGGGACAACGGCTGGGCCGAGCCGCAAAGCCCCACCGACTGCGCCGAGGCCCACCCATATCTGTTTATCAAGGCCTGGTCCGGCGGAGAGCCTTTCCGATTCAAGGATATCGCAGGCGTCTCGCCGGTCCCCCATCTGCGCGACGAGCAGAAGAAACTCGACGTTCCCATCATCATCAACGAATATGCCTGGCTCTGGCTCAACCGCGACGGCAGCGTTACCTGCCTGACCGACAAGGTCTATAGCAGCCTGCTCGGACAGAACTCGACCGCAGAGCAGCGGTGGCTGCTCTACGCAAAATATCTCGCCGGCCTGACCGAGTTCTGGCGATGTCACCGCGAGTGCGCCGGCGTCCTTCACTTCTGCGGCCTCGGCTATTCGCGGCCCGGCGACAAGCCCAGGCCCGAAGGCGGGGCCACCAGCGACCACTTTGTCGATCTGGAGAAACTCGAGTTTGAGCCGAACTTCGAGAAGTACGTCCGCGACGCCTTCTGCCCGGTGGGGCTTATGGTCGATCTCTGGGATGAAGAGATCACGCCGGGCGCCGAACGGCAGGTCAAAGTCTTCGTAATAAACGACCTTTACCGCAACTGGAAGGGGACCGTCGATCTGCAGATTCTCC
>Ga0315287_10002327_pt1 | contig 17954 bp, 10 predicted proteins | sample YL17G11_0_MG_FD_205037 | JGI IMG/M metagenome (GOLD analysis project Ga0315287, IMG submission 205037) | Sediment microbial communities from Yellowstone Lake, YNP, Wyoming, USA - YL17G11_0 | ecosystem: Environmental > Aquatic > Freshwater > Lake > Sediment | place: USA: Wyoming | collected...
CTCGCGTCTCCGCGAAGCATCTGTCATTTCGAAGGAGCGAAGCGACTGAGAAATCTTAAACTGGCAGACTGGTCAAGATTTCTCGGGGCTGTCCCCAGCCCTCGACATGACAGGGGACGGCGAGGCGACCTTCCGAACCCTTCGACTCCTCTTGGATGATGCACATGAGTCGCTCAGGGTTGAAGGTTGCGCAGGAAAACAAGGCGAGGCCACCTTCCGAAGGAAACTCGGCTCAACATGTCCTTCCGAAGGCTGCGGGGGAAAACAAAACTGGAGATTTCGGGTCTCCGCGAAGCATCTGTCATTTCGAAGGAGCGCCCGCCTGACCGACGTAGTCGGGCAGGAAGCGACTGAGAAATCTTAACCTGACAGGGTTCTTGTCATTTCGAGTCTCCGTTCTGTGGAGGCGAGAAATCTTAGACTGGCAGACTGGCTAAGATTTGACAAGTGGGCAGTCGGGATTCGCAATGAAACACGTTCCAATTTTGTGAAGGTAGAGTTTTCGTCCGCTCTTCTACAGGAGACTGAGCGCGCGTGAAACGTTAGAAGACAGGATTGGCAGCCAATACGGTGCGGAGAAAAAACGATGATGAAACCTGTGTCAGCACCCGACGCCTTTGAAGCTCGACTGAAATTGTTTTTCGCGCTGGCCGGATATCTCTGGACAATACTCCTCGGAGGGTTGATAGTTTGGCATTATTCGACAGTTTCTTCGGAAGCTTACGAGCTCGCACGCGCCGAGACTCATGATCTTTATTCAAAAGAAAGCGGTTTCAATCTTTGGGTCACGATGTCGGGGGGAGTGTATTTGCCTGTCACCGGAGCATCCCTCTCCAATACCATTTCAGACAGCTCATCTGAAAGAGTGCTCTCGTCATCGTCAGGAGAGAAGCTTGTCTACATGAGTGCCCAGAGAATCAATGAACGCTTCCATAACCCGGCGGATTCGGTGATTCGAGCTCAGCTGCACGTGGCCAGCCTGGATTCTCTTCAAACGGGAAATCTCCCTGACGAATGGGAGCAACTGGCATTGCAGGCTCTTCAGAGAGGGGATACAGAAGTTGCATCGCTTGACAAACGCAATGGTGAATCCTATCTGCGTCTCATGCACCCTCTGATTGTGGAAAGCAGATGTTTGATGTGCCATCCAGCTGACAAAAATCGTCTGGGTGCGCTGCGGGGCGGTCTCGCCGCTTCGATTCCCTGGAAACGATATTCGGATCGGATTCTTTCCGACCTCAAAACCGATGTCCTGGTTTTTGGTGCTCTCTGGATCATTGGTATCCTGGGAATTGTCGATTTCAGAAAGCGGCTTCTCCAGACTTTGTCAAAGAACAGACAAGCGGAAGATGCGTTGCGCGAAAGCGAGGATAACTACAAAAGGCTCGTTGAGATGTCGCCCGATGCCATTGGGATATATGCCGACGGCCTATTCTCGTTCGCAAACTCCCGGTTGACTGAGCTTCTTGGCGCGACTGCTTCAGAAGATGTCGTCGGCCGGCCTGTCCTGGAACATATCCCTTTGCCAGTCCCTGAGCTTGACAGATCCCCCGGCACGGCTGCTGAGGGCGGATCGATCTCCGTGCCGATTGTTGAACAAAAGATTCTCCGTCTCGACGGGACCGCTGTGGATGTTGAGGTGGCTGCAATTCCTTTTCTCCGCGGAGGAATGGAATTCGTGCAAGTGGTCGTTCGCGACATCACGGCCCGCAGAAAAGCGGAACACAGGAATCGGTTGCTCGCCCGGACCGTCGCATCAATAACAGACTCCGTAAGCATTACGGATCTTGATGATACGATCCTGTTCGTCAACGACGCATTCGTGAGCTACTATGGATACACAAAGAAAGAAGCAATCGGAAAGAACATTTCTCTCGTCCGCTCGCCGTTGACTCCTCCGGAGATCGGGGAACAGATTCGACCTGCAACATTGGCAGGCGGTTGGGTTGGTGAGATATTCAACCGAAGAAGGGACGGGAGCGACTTCCCCATGGAGCTGAAGACGTCGATCGTGATCGATGACGCAGGCAGCCCCGTGGCCTTGGTCGGAGTTGCCCGAGACATCACAGATCGCAAACGCGCGGAGAAAGTCACGCAGACCCTCTACGACATGTCTACGGCCGCTCAGTCATCAGAATCACTTGCGGATTTGTTTGTGCGGATACATGGGCAACTCGCTGGATTGATACAGGCGCGCAACTTCTTCATTGCGCTCATCAATGACGCAGGAGATTCGGTCGGCTTTCCGTACGACGTTGACGAGAACGGCGCAAACACTACGTCAGTCATTCGCTTGGATGATGCCGCTTCATTGACGATTGAAGTGATCCGTATCAGAAAATCACTTCTGCTCGACAAGGAGCAGCTGGAGGAGCGGTACGCGTCCGGACAAAACCGATTGTGGGGTGTTGCTCCAAAATGCTGGCTCGGCGTTCCTCTGATCATTGGCGAGAGAGTCATTGGTGCCATGGCTGTTCAGAGCTATGATACAGATCTTGCGTATGGCCCGCAGGACGTTCTTCTGTTCGAATCCGCATCAACTCAGATTGCCAGCGCTATCGATCGAAAGCGGGTGGCGGATGAACTGCAGAAGCTGGCGTCCGTGGTCCGATTCTCGAGCGAATTGGTTAACCTGGCCACGCTTGACGGCAAGATGATCTTCCTCAACGATGCGGGATCCAGGATGTTGGGGATCTCTCCTGAGGAGGTCGAACAACATAACATCATGCAGGTCATCCCATCTCACTTGATGCCGAAGGTCGAGGCTGAACTGCTTCCCGCCGTGATGGGAGTCGGTACCTGGGAGGGAGATCTCCAATACCTGAACCTCAAGACAGGTCGGCTCACCGACGTGCGCGCAATGGCCTTTGTCGTCAGAGACCTGGCCACGGGAGTGCCGCTCTATCTGGCCAACGTGTCCCGCGATATCACCGAGCTCAAGCGGGCGGAAGAAGCGCAGCATCAATCAGAACTCAGGTTCCGATCCATATGGAACAATTCGGCGGATGGCATGCGACTGACGGATCGTGCCGGCCGCATTGTCGACGTAAACGAGGCATTCTGCAAATTGGTGAAAATCCCGCGTGAAGAATTACTTGGACAAGTCCTCTCGGTTGCCTACCAGAATCAAGGGCCGGATGATACTCTCACTCCGTATCATAAACGTTTTGACGCGGGCGAGCTACTGTCCACTCATTCCGGCCTGGCGACACTTCGGAATGGCGAGGCAATTTACCTGGACGTCTCCAGCTCATTCATCGACGCCGTCGATCGGGAGAGACTGCTTCTCTGCCTGTTCCGTGATGTCTCGGAGCGCAAGCAGGCGGAGGCGGTCGTTCTGCAGGAAAAGAACTTCAACCAGGCGGCTATTGACAGCCTGCCGGGTCTGTTCTATCTCATTGATCAGGAAGGTCACTTCCTCCGGTGGAACAAGAACTTTGAAATCCTATCCGGATATTCGGCAGATGAAATCTCTCACATGTCGCCTTTGGATTTCTTCGAGGAGGCCGAACGAAATATCATCGCTGAGCGAATTCAGTCGGTGTTCTTGAAAGGCGAGGCCGACATAGAGGCCAAGTTCGTCTCCAAGAATAAGTCTCAAACCCCGTATTTTCTAATCGGCGAACTTGTCCTGTTTGCAGGAAAACCCTGTCTGATTGGAACGGGGATTGACATCACCGAGCGCAAGCAGGCTGAACAGGAACTGAGGGAAAACCAAGAACTACTTTCATTGTTTGTGCGTCAATCGCCAGTGTACACCTTCATAAAAGAGGTAACTCCAACTGAAAGCCGTGTTCTGCAGGCCAGCGACAATTTTGAGCAGATGACCGGAATCCCGGGCCCCAAAATGATTGGCAGGACAATGGGAGAACTGTTCCCACCGGAATTTGCAGCGCAGATCACGGCTGACGACTGGGCTGTTGTTTCCAACGGTACTGTGCTGAAACAGGATGAAGATTTGAATGGCCGTCACTATTCCACCATCAAGTTTCCCATTGTCCAAGGCACAAGAACTCTGCTCGCCGGCTACACAATCGACATCACCGAGCGCAAGCAGGCGGAAGCATATCGAGAAATGGGCCGGGAAGTCCTGCAGAGGCTAAACGAGCCGGGAGATCTGCAGGATTCCATCCAGCTCGTCCTCGCCGCACTTAAGACGCACACCGGGTTCGATGCCGTGGGCATTCGTCTGCAAGACGGAGATGACTTCCCGTATTTCGTTCAGGAAGGCTTTTCGAAGGATTTTCTGCTTACGGAAAACACGCTGATCGAGCGTGCCGCGGATGGCGGGGTGTGCAGGGACAAAAACGGCAACGTCAGACTGGAATGTACCTGCGGGTTGGTCATTTCCGGCAAGACCGACCCGGCTAATCCCTATTTTACACAAGGTGGAAGTTGTTGGTCAAATGACAAAGCAGGCACACCTTTTCAAGATACAAGACTTCATCCACGGGACCGCTGCCTCCATGATGGCTTCCAGTCCGTGGCCCTGGTGCCCATTCGGAGCAAGGATAGGATTGTTGGTCTGATCCAGCTCAACGACCGGCGCGAAGGACGTCTCACCCTCGATACGGTTGAAATCCTGGAAGGAATCGCAGCACATATCGGAGCGGCGCTCATGCGCAAGCAGGCGGAAGGCGAGTTGAACAAGAGCCGCCAAGATTTCAAGAAGCTTTTCGATGACGCACCTGTCGGCTATCATGAAATTGATGCAGAAGGTCGAATCGTCCGCATGAACGCGACCGAGCTGAAGATGTTGGGATATTCCATCGAGGAACTGTTGGGGCGACCGGTTTGGGAATTGAGCGCAGACCCGGAACGCTCCCATCAGGCCGTCCTCGCGAAACTCGCCGGGACTCTTGTGCCTGATCAACCATACGAACGTATCATCAGCCGTAAGGATGGGTCGACTATTCCCGTGCTTGTTGAGGATAGGGTAAGCAAGAGAGAAGACGGGACTGTCATCGGGATTCGCACAAACCTGCAGGATATTTCTGCCCGAAAACTCGTTGAGGACATCCTTCAGCAGAGCGAGGAACGATTCAGGCTCGTCGCAGCTTCGGCACAGGATGGAATCATTGTCATCAATGACGAAGGTATCGTGACCTATTGGAACCGGGCCGCAGAAGAAATGTTCGGCTACACACAAGAAGAAGCCGAAGGTCGGAATGCTCATTCCCTCTTTATGCCGGAACGGTATCGGTCCGATTTCGAAAAGGGTTTTCAGGGTTTCAGGACAGAGGGAACAGGAACTATCCTTGGGAGACGCGTCGAGGTGAGCGCGAGGAAGAAGGATGGAACGGAATTTATCGCTGAGATTTCCATTTCATCACTGAACATCAAAGGGCGTCGCCACGCTCTGGGACTCATCCGGGATATCACAGAAAGCAAGAATGCGCAGGAGCACTTAGCGCGTTATACCGAGGAACTGTATGAAGCAAAGTCGAATATGGAAGAGCAGGCTCAACTCCTTCAACTTCAGGCGAACGACCTTCGCGAAGCGCACGAGGTGGCGATGGAGGCCTCACGGTTGAAATCGGAATTTGTTGCCAATATGAGTCACGAAATCCGGACTCCCATGAATGGCGTCATCGGCATGACCGATCTCCTGATGGAAACGAAATTGACCGAAGAACAGCGCGAATACGCGGAGGTCATTCACAAATCCGGCGATGCACTTCTCGGCGTCATTAATGATATCCTCGATTTCTCAAAAATCGAATCGGGCAAGATGACATGTGAAGCCGTAGACTTCGATCTACGGGCGACGGCAGAGGCGGCCACGAGTGTCAATGCTCTGCGGGCACAACAAAAGGGGCTTGAGATCATGTGCTTCGTTCATCAGGATGTCCCCCTTGCCCTGAAAGGTGATGAAGGAAAGGTCCGGCAAATTCTTGTCAATCTGATGGGCAATTCGATCAAATTCACTGAGAAAGGAGAAATAGAGGTACGGGCCATACTCGAGGAGGAAGCCGGCGACAGGGTCGTCATTCGTTTCAGCGTCAAGGATTCAGGGATTGGCATATCGGAGGATCAACAGCAGCGAATCTTCCAGTCATTTGTTCAAGCCGACGGTTCGATAACGCGAAAATTCGGTGGAACCGGTTTGGGCCTGTCTATTTCGAAGCGCCTCGTTGAGCTGATGGGAGGGACGATCGGGCTCGAAAGCAGAGAAGGACAGGGAAGCACTTTCTGGTTCACGCTCCCGTTTGCAAAGGGGCAGGCCCGACCTATCGTGGAGCACGACGGCATGTCAGGTCTCAGGGTCCTGGTTGTTGACGACTGTGCTACCAATCGAACGATTATCCGTCTCATGCTCGAAGCATGGGGAATCAAGGTGGAGAGTCTTGACAGTGGGCGCCGGGCACTTCAGGTGCTCCGGGACGCCGGTGCTGAAGAGAGGTTCGATATTGCCATTCTCGATATGCAGATGCCGGAAATGGACGGTCTTGAACTCGCCCAGCATATCAAAGCCGACCCGGAAATCGCTATGACACGGCTCATCATGCTCTCGTCGATGGGCCACACACGATCAACGCCACATGTCGAACGGGGGATTGAGGCGGTCCTTACAAAACCTGTAAGACAGTCCAATCTGTATGATACGTTGGCGCAACTGCTCTCCACGGGAAGAGCGCCGACGGAAACCGCTGCAGCTCAAATCGATACGAATGGTTCGGATATGCCGGGACAACAAAACGAAGCGTTCAATGTCCGGGTGCTTGTCGCCGAAGACAACCAGGTGAATCAAGAGATAGCGTCCAGGATGCTCGAAAAGCTGGGCTGTAAGGTTGACATTGCGAATGATGGCGCCGAAGCGATCCGCCTCGTTCAGGAGAAAGACTATGACGCCGTCTTCATGGACTGCTTCATGCCCGTTGTTGATGGCTACAATGCGACAAAGGCAATCCGATCACGCGAAGCCCCGGGCATGCACGTAACCATCGTGGCAATGACAGCAAATGCTCTCGAGGGAGACCGGGAACGGTGTCTTGCCGCCGGCATGGATGAATACATCACCAAACCGGTGAAGCTCGAAACTCTGAAAGCAACGCTGCGAAAGTGGGTAGGAGCAAAAAAATATCAGCCTGTGAATGACACTATCGCTGATCGTGAATCCGAAGAAAAACAATGCCCAACACTGGATCGAGAGCGTCTCCGGACACTGAAAGAACTGGGTGACGAAGGCGACCCCACGTGGCTGCGCACCATTGTTGACATATTTGTCAAAGACACAGCACAAAGGCTGACTGACATAACCCTCATACTCGATGCAAGAGATAAGCCTGGCCTTGTGACATTGGCCCATACGCTCAAGGGGAGCTGCCGCAATATGGGAGCACTTGGAATGACACGTCTCTGTCAAGACATCGAGGGTGCGTTGGAAAAGGGGATCATCGAGCCGTGCCGGACCATAATTGATGACCTCAAGAATGAGTTTGTGGAGGTCCGCGACGCTCTTGGACGGGAGGTGTCTCAATGAAAATACTGCTTGCCGATGACGATGCGGCCTCGCGTATGATTCTGGCGCGTCAATTGCGAACATTGGAACACGAGGTCAGCGAAGCATCTGATGGGGAGGAGGCGTGGCTTCTCTTCAGACTGCAGCGGCCGAGGATCGTGATCACAGATTTGGTGATGCCCCGATGCGACGGCCTTGAACTCTGTCAGCGGATCAGGGGAATTGAGAATCTGAAGTACACCTACCTGATCATGGTTACGGCGCAGCTTGGCAAGGTCAACTATCTCGACGCTATGGATGCCGGCGCGGATGATTTTCTTACGAAGCCTTGCGGGACTGATGACATCGTGATTCGTTTGCGCGTTGCACAAAGGCTGCTTCAGCTTGAGACCAAAGTGAACCAGCTTGAAGGATTACTCCCGATCTGCTCATATTGCAAGAAAATTCGCGACGGCCAGGAAAAATGGCAGCCTGTTGAATTGTACATCAATGAGCGATCGAACGCCTCATTCTCACATGGTGTCTGCCCTGAGTGCTATGAAAAGCAGGTGAAACCTCAGCTAGTGGCACTCGCTGAGAAGAACGCATCAGCCGGCCATTCTTCGGTTTGTCTGAAGTAGGGCCCCCTGGAACTCTGGCTCCGCATGCTAGCAGGTTGTTGTAATTCGCATTTCAAGTGACAGAAGCAAACCGCTAAGACCGCAAAGGGACGCAGAGTCTTTGTTTTCGGAACAAAAACGATACTCATTCTTCTCTTAGCGCCTCTTGGCGCACTTTGCGGTTCGTTTTTCAACAGCCTGCTAGTGTCGCGTTCCAGAGATAACTTCAGAAAGTCAACAACAGAGCGGGTGGTATGTCGAAAAGAGAAGGCACACACCCCTTCCGCCATAAAGATGGCGGACAGGTCCATCCCCTCTCCCCAGCACGCAATCAATCGCACAGAGGGGACTGTTCAAGCTTTGAAAAAGATCAAATGCAAGCATGAACTAAGGAACTACACGTCCCCTCTCGTGTGTGGGGAGTGGGGCGCGAGAGGGGAACGAGGGGTGTGTGCTTTTTCCAGGAGAGCTTGAGTTGATCTCGCCTTAGGTTCTTCGGACCTGATGTGGACTTATTCAAGGTTCTTCCAGTACGCAACACTAGAGAAACTCGGTTTTGAAGCCGCTGTCTTGGGAAACGGGCGAGCGACAACCGGGGACGGCGGAAGACGCATATACCAAATACCTATCAAGGAAACAGTGATATGAGAATTCTCATAGCTGAGGACGATGTTGTCTCTCGAATGATTCTCGCCGAGCAATTGCAGTCTCTCGGGCACGCTGTAACCATAGCTTCGGATGGACGTGAGGCATGGGGGCTCTTTCAATCAACCGGCCCTCAACTGGTCATTACCGACTGGATTATGCCCGACATCGATGGTCTTGAACTGAGCCGCATGATTCGAGCGGAAAACAGGGAGCACTATGTCTACATCATCTTCCTGACGATCCTTCAGGGAAAAGGGAGCTACCTCGAGGCGATGGACGCCGGGGCTGACGACTTCATCACGAAACCATTTGACATCGAACAACTCGCGGCCCGGTTGCTCGTGGCCGAACGAATTCTCGGCGTGCAGCTCGAGATAAAACAGCTGCGGGGATTGCTCCCCATATGTTCCTATTGCCGGAGGATTCGCGAGGAAGACATGACATGGCTTCCGATCGAGAAATACATCACGAAGCGGACGGAGACGCGGTTCACTCACGGTGTCTGCCCTGATTGCTACGAGACGTATCTCAAGCCCGAAATGGACGAATTGCGCACGGCGAGGGGCTTGAAAGAACAGGTAACCGGGGGCGCGTAGGGTCGAGGCGGAAAAGGATGAACGGGAGAAAGAATTGCATCTCCCAATTATCAATCATGTGACTGATTGTGGCCACCAGCCGTGGCGAGCTCCGCGCAAATTTCTCAAAATCACTGCAATGTGCCACTCCTGCTTTGGGCATTAGATTTGTCAGTGAAGAATAGCACCTTTGGCAGGAATTCTTAAACCAGTAAGGTGTTCGGATGAGCATGGCAACCAAACTTGTACAGACCACCGACTCTGTGGGTGTAGTTGTCTCTGATGATGGTCTTAAAGCCTTTTTGAAATTCGAGGAAGGGGCTGAAGGGATCCAGTTTTCGTCCGAGGAACTCAAAGACAAGCTTGAAGAACATGGAGTTGTCTTCGGCGTTCGGAATGACCTTGCCGAGGTTGTCGCCCAAAGAACCACCCAACAGCACACGATTCTTGCTGCAGAAGGATTACATCCCGGGAATGGCAAGGATGGTTGGATTGACTATTGCTTTCAGAATGATGTACAATCCCCTTCGAATGGCAGCGAAAAGAAAGAGAAGATAGTGGACTACCACGATCTCGGCTGGATTCACAATGTCCACAAGCTCGTTGTCATTGCGGAGGTGCATCCCCCTGAGCCTGGAACAGTCGGAACAAAAGTATCGGGAGAACCTGCCCTGTCCGCACTTGGTCACGAGTTCCCCCTGAAGCTGGGGTCCGGCGTAGCGGTGGATCCAAGCAATGCAAGAAAGGTCATCGCCACAGTCGACGGGAACGCGATCGTCAATAAGGAAGGCATGCTGCAAGTCGAAGCTACGATCACCGTGATCGGAAATGTCGATTATTCAACGGGAGATATCGATTTCGTCGGATCTGTGGTGGTCATGGGAGATGTCAAAGGCGGCTTTTCGGTCAAAGCGAAGAAGTCGATAGAAATCCACGGCAATGTGGAAGATGCGACGATTGAGGCGGGAGAAGATGTCGTCATTAGGAGTGGTTTCATCGGGCAGGGAAACGGGTCCCTGGTTGCAGGGGGGAAGGTAAGTATTCATCACGTTCTCAATCAGAAAGTCACAAGCGGCACCGACATCATGATACAGAAGGAAGCTGTCTGTGCGAAGCTCTTTGCTGCCAACAAGATCTATGCTCCCGGGGCGGTATTTGTGGGAGGCACTCTCGAAGCTGGAAGCGAGATCGAGGTCTTCAACCTCGGCAACGGTGACGAAGGGCAATCGAGAGCGCGCGTGGGTCGAAGAAGTGCCTTGCTCGAGCGCATCAATCAGAGGGACAAGGACGTTGCTCAGGTGCAGAAGCAAATTGTTGACGTGAAAGACGCCGTCTACAAGCTTGTTCGCATTCAGCTGGATCAAGGGACGTTGCCTGCTGATCAGATGCAACTGCATACGAAGCTGCGTGCTTTGCAGATTGAGCTGCAGCAAACGCTCGAAAGGCATCAGAAGGAAAAGGAAAGTCTGAAAGTAGAGATCGAAAAGAATAGCCTGGTTCGTATTATTGTGCATGACACACTCTTTCCAAATGTCTCTGTTGAACTCAATGGTTTCAAGAAGATTATTCAGAACGCACTGAGGGAAGTCATCCTCGTCGGTACCCCCGGCAAGATTGAAGAAAAGTCCCTGGAATGACCCTGACGATCGTCAAGTGCAAGAGAACAATCAATGAATGAAGCGAAGACAAACCTGGCCACCCTGCTCTCCGGCGATGACCCCGCCGCACGGAGAAGAGCAGCCGAGGATCTTGCCGAAAGCAGTGGTTTCGCCCCAATAGCGGCTCTCGCAGCTGCGTTGCGCGACGAAAACAAAGGGGTGCGCGATGCCGCATCACGTTCCTTGTCGCAGATCGGAAGCAAGAACGTCGCACGTGCCGTCGTCGAATACCTGGGCGATGCAAACATCACGACGCGGAATCTGGCAGCTGAACTCCTGATGCAGCTCAAGGACGAGTCCGTCGAAGCGCTGCTCCCTTACATGTACGATCCGGACCCGAACGTACGTAAGTTCGTCGTGGACATCCTTGGCGTTAACGGCAGTCATCAGGCCGTCGCTCATTTGATTGAGCTTCTCAAAGACCAGGATGAGAATGTTGTTATCTCGGCCGTTGAGGCATTGGGCAATGTAAAATCGGAGGCATCTGTTCCAGCCCTAATCAAGGTGTTTGACGAAATAGGATATGCCAGTGCAACGGCTGCTGAGGCTGTGGGCAAAATTGGGGGTGTGAAGGCGACCGATTTTCTCCTGTCGAAGCTGAATCTCCTGATTGCAGACCCGAACGCAGATCCGCTTGTTCTCTATGCCCTATTGGAAGCGCTGAGCATCGTTGGCTATGACAGAGCCTATGCGGAGCTCCTGGGCCATATCTCTCGCGTGAAAGGGAAGCTCCGGCGAATCCTGTTGCATGCAATTATCCGGATAGCAGAACGGTGCGCGATCACCCTGAATGATGTGGCTGCAATCCGCGCCGATTTGATCGATGCGTTGAGCGATGGGGACAGGACAATTCAAATGAGCGCGGCAAAAGGTCTTGCAAACCTCGAAGGCGACGATGTAACGACTGCACTGGCAAATGCCCTCGGAAAGAGCGAGGAGCTCGACGCACTGCTCGTCCCCCTCCTTGAATACCGGCCGGGCGTTTTCGTCCTGGCCGTGCATGGACTTGAATCACGGCAGATCAAGCCAACGAAGGAAATTGTTTCGTTGATCGCAAGGCTTGTGTCCCACATCGAGTATACGACTCTGCCCCAGGAATTCATGGATGGAACCAGCAATCTTCTTCAACGTGGTTTTGATCTTGTCAAAGAAGCGTGGGGGGATGCGAACGAGGAAACGCGGGCCGCCATTGTCGATACGCTCTTCCGGTTGGACGGAGATCAGGCTGTCGAGGTGCTTGACGTTATTCGGAATGACTCAGATCCATGGCTTCGCATGCATATCATAGAACTCTTGTTGCCTTTGGAAGACCGGAGAATCCCGGAGTTCATTGCTCGTTTTCTGGACGACGAAGACGAAATGGTTCGTGAAATGGCCTCTTCGTCCCTCGAAGCACGGGGCATTTCCTTTGGAACAGCTGACGTCAACTGAGATGAAGACGCGGCCGAACAGTTGTGCCTTTTGTAGCAAACACTGAGTTTTCGTCCGCCCTCCCGGGTGGCGTTGGGGCGGCAAAGGCCCGACCCTGATTACAGAGATAATGGTACGACGGAGCAATTCTTGACGGTAACAATCGCAATTCCCAGCCCTCTGAAATCCGGCACGACGGTGAAAATGTCGGATGAGATGTACCAGCTACTTCGGGAATTCATCTACACCCTGACCGGGATATACTTCCAGGACAACAAGAAGTATCTGTTGGAGGGGCGTCTCTCGAAACGGATCCAGGTGCTCAATCTTCCGACCTACGAATCCTATCTGCAGCTGATCAAGTTCGGCACACGGCGCGCCGAAGAGATGAAGTTCCTCTACGATGCTGTGACTATTAACGAGACATTCTTCTTCCGGAATGAACCTCAGTTCGACGCGTTTGAGCACACGCTTGTTCCGCAAATCGCTGCTGGAAAGCGTACCGGGGTGAAGAATCCTCTTCGGGTGTGGAGCGCGGCGAGCTCGTCCGGCGAAGAGGCCCACACGATTGCCATGATCTTTCTGGAAAAGCTGAAGCCGTTGTACCCGTGGCTGGATATCGAGATTGTCGGTACCGACATCAATTCCGGAGTGATCGAGACGGCTCGACAGGGAATCTATCGCGAATACGCCGTACGGAATACTCCCAAGCATTATCTCGAGAAGTACTTCACCATGGATGATAGCAGGTTCGTCCTCGACGAGAAAGTCCGCAAGCTGGCCCGGTTCGATCACCTGAATCTGTACGATCGTCCGAAGATGAGAATGATGTCGCGCTTCGATATCATCTTCTGTGCGAATGTGTTGATCTATTTTGACGCCAAATCCAAGATACAGGTTGTCTCTGGGCTCTACGATGCACTGAACCCCGGAGGATATCTTTTCATCGGCTATGCTGAATCTCTGCATGGCATTTCGACCGCGTTCAAGCTCATGAACTTTCCGAAAACAGTCGCATACAAGAAGGAGTGATGCTCGATGGGTAAGACAGTCCTTGTCGTGGATGATTCGGCGACGGTGCGCAAGTTCGTTTCGGTCTCACTCGAAATGCAGGGATTTTCAGTAACCTCTGCTTGCGATGGGATGGACGCCCTTGAGAAGCTCCCAACGAGGGAGTTCGACCTCGTCATAACAGACCTGAACATGCCAAATATGGACGGATTCGAGCTCATCAAGGCGCTGAGGGAGAACGAACTGTACCGGGAGCTACCCGTCATCATTCTCACATCGCTCTCGGATTATGCAAGCAAGGAACAAGGGGCGACGCTTGGAGTCGCGGCCTACGTAGTCAAACCGTTCAGTCTCGAGAAAATCCAGTACGAGGTATCGAAATTCGTGAGCTGGACGGAGTGAGCTGTTGGTCGCAGTAGGACAATCAATAACTACCATCGCTTGAAGAGAGAACGATTATGGCAGACCTGAAATTTCTCGTCGTGGATGATTCACTGACAATGCGCCGCATCGTCATTAACTCCCTCAAGGCCCAAGGGTACCCGCAAGTCATTGAGGCGGCGGATGGGAAAGATGCAATTGCTAAGCTGCTCAGCGAAGGGGCGGGCTTCGTCATCACCGACTGGAACATGCCTGAAATGAACGGCCTTGAGCTGACGAAGTGGATACGGCTGAATGAGCAGTATGAAAACGTGCCAATTCTGATGATTACAACGCGGGGAAACAAGGACGACGTGATGGAGGCGATGAAAGCGAGGGTGAATAACTATATCGTGAAACCATTTACCCCCGCGGGTCTCAAAGAGAAGATCGAACAGATTCTCAAAGCCGTCGAGCCCAAGGCTGCATAATGGTACGGCAGACCACGGATGCAGATATGGTTTGCCTGGCAACCGGGAAGCTGAACAATGCCTTTTTAACCGGAAGGAGCATCGGTGTATGGACAACAACAGGAATTCCGCAAACGAGGACGATAACGAGGTTGGGATGATAAAGGACTTCATCGCGCACGTGCGAGGGATCGTCCCGATGCTCGAGCACGTGAAGGATTCTATCGCCGAGAGCTCAGGGAGGATTCCCAAGGCTTCGCTGCAGCTTTCGGAAGTGACAACAGCGACGGAATCTGCGACAGTCGAGATCCTCAATGTCCTTGAGGCGATGACGACGAGCATCGGGCAAGGCGAGACCGAGTTGAAAGCCGTCCGGACATTTGTTGAGCACAACAATGGAACATCGGAGAGCGTACAGGCATTGCAGTCGATTGCCGCCGTCGAAAAGATCCTCTCTGAGACGAAGGACAACTCGATGAACATCGCCATCGCTCTCCAGGTCCAGGATATCACCAGCCAGCAAATCGCTGGTGTGAGCCATACGATCGAGTCCATCCGGACGCAACTGGCCAAGGCCTTGCAGCGCTTTGATGATCCCAAGGGTGCGGACGGCGGAGTTGGCAACGCAGAGACGGAGTCATCCCCAGGTCTCGCACCAGCGACTCACTTTGACGGCGAAGCACAGTTCACCAAATCCCCCGATCGTCAGGACGTTGCCGACGAGATCGTCAAGCAGTGGGCTCAGGGGACGTCACGTTGAGCAACACCTCCTTTTGAAGGATCATACCAATGAGCAATACCATGCCCACGTTTGACAACGAGATGGCAGAGATCGTCGAGGGCTTTATCGTGGAATCGAACGAGATTCTCGAAAAGCTTGGACCAGATCTGCTTGAGTTGGAGAAGAACCCTACCAATAGCGAACTCCATAATGTCATCTTCCGGGCTGTCCACACGCTGAAAGGTACTTCCTCGTTCCTGGGCTTCGAGCAGCTGACGAGTCTCTCGCATAAGTGCGAGGACGTACTAAACAAGATTCGTCGCGGAGAGCTTCAGGTCACCTCGGATAAGATGGACGTGATGTTCGAGGCGTATGACATTCTGAAGGTCATCGTGCAGCGCATTGAAGCAAAGAACGGCGAGCCGGTCGATTTGACGAATGTCATCCAAAGGCTCGAGGAGATCGTACAAGGGAAGACTGTCACGGTGGCCCGTTCGTCTGAAGTAGCGGCGACTCAGTCGGAGGCCGGAGATGAAAGCGGCGAGGCCGAGGACAAGCCACACATTCCCGCTGAAGCCGCGAAACAAGGCGGCGATGAGAACAACCCTAAACCTCAGGAGTCCGCGGGGCAACAGACTTCCCAGAGCAAGGCCGCTGACACGTCTATCCGGGTTGATGTCTCGCGTCTGGATCTGCTGATGAACCTCGTTGGAGAGCTTGTGCTGGGGAGAAATAGGCTCTCCCAAATCGCACATCAGGTGGGGGAGCAATACGAGAACCTGCCGATTGCCCGCGAACTTACCGAAACCAATTCCCATATCGATTTCATCACCACGGAAATTCAAATGGCCGTGATGAAAACGAGAATGCTGCCGATCTCGAAGGTATTCAACAAACTTCCGAGGTTGGTCCGGGAAGTCACAAAGGAAATGGGGAAGGAGATCGAGTTGGTGCTCGTCGGTGAGGAAACCGAACTCGACAAGTCGCTCATCGAAGAACTCAATGATCCCATGGTTCATCTGATGCGCAATGCCGCCGATCATGGCGTGGAAATGCCTCAGGAGCGTCTGGCCATGGGAAAGCCGGCTAAAGGAACAGTCACAGTCCGGGCTGAACATGAGGGTAACCACATTGTCATCTCGATCGAAGATGACGGCAAGGGGATGAACCCGGACAAACTGAAGCAGAAGGCGTTGGAGAAAGGAATGATAACGGAGGCCGAGGCCCGCGATATGTCGGCACAGGAAGCATTCAAGCTCATTTTTGCCCCTGGCTTCAGCACTGCCCAAAAGGTCACTAACGTCTCCGGACGTGGCGTTGGCATGGATGTCGTGCGGACGAACATCCAGAGATTGAAAGGCCGGATCGACATTGAATCTGAAATCAACAAGGGAAGTAAATTCATCATGAAGCTTCCTTTGACGTTGGCAATTATTCAGGCTCTACTGGTCGAAGCCAACAAAGAAGTGTTCAGCATACCATTGGATTCAGTGCTGGAGGTCGTACGCGTTGGACAGAATGAAATATCCACAATCAACAAGAGAGAAGTGATCCGGTTGAGGAATACGGTCCTTCCTCTGGCACGCCTCGGCAAGGTTCTGAAAACAGGCGGGAACGGAAAGCAGGCGGAAGCAAGTTACATCGTCGTGGTGGGACTGGCTGAACAACGGTTGGGCATCATTGTCGACTCGTTGCTCGGTCAGAAAGAAGTGGTCATCAAGAATATTGGGGAATATCTTGGCAACATCCGGGGCATTGCAGGATCAACCATCCTTGGAGACGGGCGCGTCATCATGATTATTGACGTCGGCGAACTCATGAAGCTCTGTGTGGGCAGATAGAAATAACCAGAACCTATCTCAAGAACACCTGTAGGCTTCATAAGCAAACGAAACCATTGAAATGGTTTGACTTGGATTGTGTTGGGCTGTTGAGGCTGTCCTATTAGCCATATTTGTCATTTCGAAGGAGCGAAGCGATTGAGAAATCTGAATGAAAAGAAGGATTTCTCCCTGCTTTGAGATACTTATAGTGCCGGACCTAAGAACTCAGGTTGTGTGTTCTTAGGTTTTGGTTCATAGCCCGGAGCCCTCCCGACTGAAGACGTCCCGATGAAAGACATCGGGACAAGTCGGGATAGACTCCGGCCGTGGAAGTGCGCAGAGGTCGTAACGATGTGTTCTGGGATTCTCCCCGCCAGACCCGCCTGACCAAGTCGTTCGGGCGGGCCGCATGGCGGGCTGGTCGCGCCCCGCGTCCCCACACACGAGAGGGGACGTGTGATTCCTTAGTTCAAGCCTGCATGTGATCTTTGTCAAAGCTTGAACAGTCCCCTCTGTGCGGTCGCTTGTGTGTAAGGGAGAGGGGATGTATGGGGTGTGTGCCTTCTCTTTTCAACGTATCACCGGCTCTGTTGTTGACTTATTCAAGCTATCTCCGGGACGCAGCACTAGAAGCGAAGTCGAAAACATCAACTTTGTTCCGCTTTCTGAATCCCGCTTATGAGCGGAATCTCCCGCTCTTTGGATCCCGCCATCGCGCGGGATCCTGGAAAGCGGGACAAGAGCGGGACCACGAAGTCACCAACCTGCCTGCCGACCTGTCCGGAGTGGACACGCAGGCGGAAGTGCTGTCACCCCGAGCGGAGTCGAGGGGTGGCACGCAGGCAGGGACACGAAGAAGATCTTTGAATGTTCTTCACTTTCAAGAACCTTTGTGACTTTGTGCCTGCACGCTGGAGCGATTCTGCGCGCAAGCGTGGCGGCACTTTTTAACTGGCTCGCTAGAATTCAGGTTGAAAGACATGCCAAAAACGATCAGCGTTGTCGTCATCGATGATTCAGCCTTCATGCGGAAGTCCATCTCGATGATGTTGGAATCAGATCCGGAAATCAAAGTTGTCGCCACGGCGCGGGACGGGAAAGATGGCATTGATAAGATCAAGCAATTCCGCCCGGATATCGTGACGATGGATATGGAAATGCCGGTGATGGACGGTTTGACCGCCCTTGGTATCATCATGAAGGACATGCCGCTCCCC
>Ga0315287_10002328_pt1 | contig 17951 bp, 16 predicted proteins | sample YL17G11_0_MG_FD_205037 | JGI IMG/M metagenome (GOLD analysis project Ga0315287, IMG submission 205037) | Sediment microbial communities from Yellowstone Lake, YNP, Wyoming, USA - YL17G11_0 | ecosystem: Environmental > Aquatic > Freshwater > Lake > Sediment | place: USA: Wyoming | collected...
GCCGCTGGTTCAAGTCGAACGGTGAAATGCGGCCAGGAGACACTATAGTCGTGCCCATCGATGCGGAGCGCATGAGGCCACTGCCGTTGTGGACGGCCGTGACGACGATTCTCTACAACATCGCCATCTCGGTGGCGGCCGTGAATTCGTTCTGATGGTCACACTGTTGCATACGCACGATTGTCTGCGAGAAGGAGTTCGCCAATGAACGGTGACGAATCTCTCTCTAGTACTGTCGATCACCTTGGTCGTCGTGAAGAGCGGATAGTCTACGTGATGCCGTCCGATTGTCTGGTGGTGCCTCCCGATCATTCGGGAGACCTACGCGATATCGCCCAGAGGCTTTGGAAGGGTCGATGGGTCATCGCGGGGATCACTCTGCTTTGCGCAGCCGTCAGCGTTGCCTATGCCCTCATGGCGCCCGAGTGGTATCGAGCAGAGGTTGTTCTGGCACCTTCGGATGAGAAAAAGGTACCGAACCTACTTGGATCACTCGGCGGACTGGCGAGCCTGGCTGGTGTCAGTATCGGCGGCGGTGGCAGCGACGAGCCCGTTGCGGTGTTGAAATCTCGGGAATTCACGGCGAAGTTCATTGAAGACATGAATCTGACCGCTGTGATGTTCGCAAAGAAGTGGGATGCGAAGAACAACCGCTGGAAAGCGACTGATCCCGAGGACTGGCCGGATATACGCGATGCGGTGACCGCCTTCGACAAGAACGTCCGGTCGGTGTCTGTCGATAAGAAATCCGGCATGGTGACGCTTTCCATACGGTGGACAGACCCCAAAGCGGCGGCGGACTGGGCGAATATTCTCGTGAAGCGACTGAACGACCGCATGCGCGAGCGTGCCCTCGCGGAGTCGACCCGCAATGTAGCTTACCTTCAGGGTGAGATATCAAAGACTGGGGTGGTTACGCTCCAGCAGTCAATCGGTCGGGTCCTGGAGGCCGAGATGCAACGACTGATGCTTGCGCGCGGCAATCCGGAATTTTCCTTCCGGGTCATCGATCCGGCGACGCCGCCAAAGAAGCGCTCGGAACCGCGACGTACGTTCGTCGTTGTTGCGTCGACCGTGTTGGGTTTCGCATTTTCCATTGTGTGGGTATTGGCCATGTCCGCGTTTCGTGTTCGTCAACCCGTTGCGGGCTGACGCCGGCGTCATTAGGCGCTGACTAGCACTGTGCCGCGCTCAACGGGGACGCCTGCCGACGATCCACACGACTCGCGCGGAGAAGTTGCGGGCCGCAATCACATCATAATGATCGGGGAGTACCGGTTTCCGGATGGCGATGCGGCCGCGATCCGTTCCCTGTCATTGGCGTGCGCTTTTCGAGATCTGGGATATGCGGTGATCGTGCTCGGCAAGGGCTCCCTGCATGACGAGCACTTCGACGCGCGCACGGGCAGGTATTTCGTCAAGGGCATCGAATACCGGACCATGAATCCGGTCCCGGTTTCTGTCTGGCGCCGAATCCTGTTTCCTTGGCAGAGGATGCGGCTTTTCGCCTCGACGCTCGAGGAAATGGACCTGGCTTCCTGTCGCGCGATCGTGATCAACGCCTGTGACAGCGCCCGCCACGTGCCTTTCGTGTGGTCACTTTGCGCGAAGCGTGGAATCCCGTTGGCCGGCGATGTTTGCGAGTGGTACGACCCGCGCCAGATTGCAGGTGGCTGGCTCAATCCGTTTTACCTCGTGTTCCTCGTGGTTTTTCACACGGTGCTGCCGCGATTGCGGAATGTCATCGTAGTGAGCCGGTTGCTCGAGGACAGGTTCGCGGGAGCAGGGCGGAGCGTCGTGCGCATACCGGCGCCGATCGACTTGTCCGATGTCGCGCCAGAAGACCGCACCGCCGCTGATCGGATGGTCCTGCTTTACGCGGGTGCGGCAGGCCGCAAAGACTGCATTGCCGAAGTGATCATGGCCCTGGCGGAGCTGACGCCCGACGAGCGCAGCAGAATCGAGTTCCGCCTGCTGGGGCCAACCCGGGCAGATCTCGAGACACTTCTTGAGGGCCGGTCTGCGCTGTTGGGAGACCTCGGCGCCTCGCTTCTGCCGTTGGGCAGGGTTCCGCGAGCACAGGTCCTCGCAGCCTTGCAGGAGGCACACTTCAGTGTCCTGTTCCGGCCGAATCTGCGTTACGCGCGTGCCGGCTTTCCGTCCAAGGTCCCTGAAAGCCTCGCGGCAGGCACGCCGGTCCTTCTGAACCTGACCGGCGACCTGGGGGAGTACCTGACGGATGGCGAGACGGCGATCGTCGCGAAAAGTGAGTCGGTGGCCGATATTGCCGCAGCCCTGCGGCGTGCGTTGAGCCTGCCGCCGGGTGACTACCGGCGAATGCGCGAGGCAGCAAGGCGCGCGGCGGAGGCGAGCTTCGACTACCGCTCATGCATGCCCCTGCTTGCCAGTTTCATGGCAAGCCTGCGCTGAGCTCATGATGCGTGTCCAGAAAGCGTTCGGTCGTTTCGCACGAATCGACGCTGTACGCCAGTCGGCGACGCTCATGGTTGGGCAAGCGGTTGCCATGGTGGCGTCCCTGTGCCTGACGGCATTGATCGCACGTGGTCTCGCTGTGGCTGACTACGGAGCTTATCGTTACGCGCTCACGTATCTCACCTTTGGCATGGCCTTGCTGCAATTCGGAATCCCGTACTCAGCGGCACGGCTGCTGGCGCTGCAACAGGATCCAGTGGCGCAAGGCCGGATCGTAGGTTTCGGCGCATTGGCCGTCGTTGTCGCCACTGTACTTGGCGTCGCGCTGACCTTCGTGACGATCTCGTCCGGCCCCTTGCTGGGGTTCGTGCTGCCCGGCATCGTCCTCATCGTAAGTCCGGCGTTGTTCGTCACGTTAGGCCAGGCATTCGTCACCAGTGCCTGCCAGGGCCTTGGGCGCATCACATTGCTGGCGTCGCAGCAAATCCTGCCTTACCTGGTCCTGCTTCCCGTGACCGCGTTCCAGCTCTTCGTTCTCGGCAGGTATTCGCTGACAGCTGCGCTGCTCGGTTACGTGCTCACGTTTACCCTCGTACTTTTCGTTGGATTTCGCAGGCTCGGCGCGTCCTTCGCAGGCCTCGCCGACGTGTGGTCGGCACTTAAGGTTGAGAACCTGCGGACGGGCCTGCCGATCTACGTCGGCGGAGTATTCGGGGTTGCTTCGGCGCAGTTCATCTCCCTGTGGGTCGCGGCGTTCATCGATTCCGTGGACTACGGGCAATATGCGCTGGCTGTGGCTGTATCCGCTCCCCTGTGTGTGCTGCTGTCGTCCGTCGGGACGGTCATCTTCCGGTCCAGCTCGCGACTCGACCGCCTGCCGCGGGAATTGATCGTGACGACGGTGCTGGTAGGCGCGCTGCTGGGGGCGGCCTACTGGGTCTGCACCGAATGGTTGCTTACGGCCGTTTTTGGCGAGAAATATTCGCCGGCGATCGGCACGGCCCAGTGGCTCGGCATCGCATCGTTGCTCATTGGATTCGGCGATGTCCTGCAGCGTTTTCTCGGCGCCCACGGGCTCGGCAAGCGCCTCGGCGCGGTTTCGGTCGCGACTGGTGTCGTGGCCATGGCAACTGCTGCCGTATTCCTCCCAAGGTTGGCAGTGACCGGCGCAATCATTTCATCCCTGTGTGCAGCGGTGACTTACGTGTCCCTGCTCGCGGGCCTCTATGTCTATTTCACGCGGCGAGATCCAGGTCAATTGGGGAGGGATGACGCCCCTCGCAGCGCAGACGGCACGGCGGGATCGGGGTCCATCCGATGAACGTGGTCCCGTCAGATGCCGGCGGAACCGCAGGGCTGGTCGCTCGACCTGCGCTCACCTTTCTTGGTCGTTGGGCGCCTATTCTGGTGCTCGAAAGCTACCTGGCTTTCACGGTGTTCCTGTACTTCTTTGGCCCCGTGCAGTGGGATATCCCGCATCCATCGAAACTACTGCTTTTTCTGGTGGTCAACTACGCGGGCGTCTACGTGGGCTACTACCTTGGCGTGCAACGCGGAGTGGGGGCGCTGCGCGCCGGGCAATGGACGCGCGGTGTCGGTCTGGTGCGAATGCGCCCGTACCTACTCCATCTGATCAACTTCAGCATGGCGTTCGCCATCGTCAGCATGATGTCGCGGCTGTTCGTCGTGCGCGGTGGCGTCGCGGAAGTGATCTCGACGATCACCAGTCCGGGTGAAGCCTATATCCAGGCGCAGTTGATCGCGCAAATGGACCGGGACGGACTCGCCATGCCGATCCAGCAATATTCCTGGATTTTTCGCATTTCGACCGTGCTGGCGGTATTCAATGGCCTGTACCTGCCGCTAGCGGTCGCATGCTGGCGCTGGTTGCCTCGCTACAGCAAGCTCGTGTTCTGGTTGACGGTGTGTTGCAGCCTGGTATACGCGATCGGCCTGGGCGCCCAAAGTGGAATCGGGTTCATGCTTTTCAGTATTTTCCCGGTGATCCTGTTTAAGGTTTTTGCGGAACGCAAGCCCATCCGAGTGCTGCAAGGGCCGCAGTTGACCGTCCGTCGGCCGAGAAGCACGGGACGGTTGATCCTGATCACATCGCTTTCCGTCATGCTGCTCTTCGCCACGGTCGCGTTCTTCCAGGTGGACCGGGCGGAGACCAGTGGCGCCAATCTCTCCTCCGGCGATGCGTTGGTGGGCTCGTTTGGAACTCCCGTCACGCGCGGCTTTCCTCTCTTCGAGGACGGCAGGCTGGGCTTCGGGGTGGTCATGGCGTGCAAATACGTCTCGCATGGATATACCGGTCTCGCGTTGGCGATGGAGTTGCCTTTCGAGTGGACCTACGGCCTCGGGTGGAGCAAGGGCCTCCAGGTCATGGTCCGCGACTACTTCGGCGGGCCCGATCTATTTGATCGTTCGTATCTCGTGCGCAACGAGGAGATCAACGACTGGCCGGCGCTGTGGTGGTGGTCGACGATCTTTCCATGGATTGCATCGGATACGACCTTCTTCGGCACCGTGCTCGTGATGCTCCTCGTCGGGTTTGGCCTCGGCAGGCTCTGGACCGACATCATCGTGAGCGGTGATCCGCTTGGATTTGCACTTCTCGGGCAACTGTTCGTGCTGGTATTCATGTTTCCTGCGAACAACGCGCTCGCCCAGTCGATGGACGCCGTATTCGCCTTCGGCGGCGGGCTCGTCGTGTATTTCCTGGGCAGGCGCTGGCGGAATCGAGTTGAGTCTCGCCAGTCGGTCGTACCGGTAGGGACGAAATGAGCGAAGACCCGTCCGCGAAGCCTGCCACGGAGATCCCGGTGCATCGCACGACGGCCGTGCTCTGCGTGGGCAACGGTGGCCTCGTCGCCCGGGGCGGGGTCATGCTCACTCATCGCTCGATGGCAGATTTCTTGGTCGAAATAGCCGCGAGCGGCTGCCCGGTTTGTTTTTGCCATTGGCGTGAGCCGGACGATGATCCGCTCGCCAGGACATTGTTGGTGGCAGGGGAACGACTGCGCGTCCAGGCGCTTGCGCCTGTCGTTGGAAGCATTTGGAATAAAGTCTGCACCGGTGTCCGTGCGCTGGCCGTCCTGTTGAGCGAAGTCGTGCGCGCGGATTTCGTCTATCTGTACTGGCCCGGTCGTTTGTCCGAGGTGGCCGCGAGGATGGCATGCGTCCTGGGCAAGCCGTACGCGTTCTACCTTCGTGGTGGCAGCGAGGCGGAACTGAAGGCGATCGGTCCGTTGCTCGCGGACGCGGGATTCGCGATTGTCGCTGGCGGTTCGTTGCGCGAGCTTGCGCTGCGGTACTGTAGCGACGTGGAGAACGTCACACCCATGACCGCCATTAGTACTTCGCACCTGCGCGCTCCGCCCGTCGAGAAATTGTCGGGTCCGTGGCGGTTGCTGTACGTTGGGCGAATCGAACTGAGCAAGGGTGTCGAAGAGTTGATCGATGCCTGCGCCAAGCTGTTCGGTAATTCAATTTCGGTTGAGCTGCTGCTGGTTGGTCACTGCGACCTGCGGCAGGAAATGCTCGAGCGAGTGCCGAACTCGATCCGTGATCGAGTGCAATTCGTGGGTGCGGTCACCGATTTCGAGGAGCTGGCGGACGCCTATCGCTCGGCGGACTTCTTCGTGCTGCCCAGCCACAGCGAGGGGTTTCCCCGCGTGCTCTATGAGGCAATGGCCTTCGGTCTGCCGGTCGTCACCACGTTCGTGGGTGGCATCCCGTCCGTGATGATCGACGGCGAGAACTGCCGTCGCGTCCGCGTCGGCGACTCGGGCGACCTCGCAGAAAAGATCGCCGAACTGATTGCGGACCAATCGCTGCGTTTGCGGATCGCTATCGGGGGGCACCGGACGATCAGTGAATTGCTCCCGCAGTGGCGCGGCACTCACGCGTTGCAGGTGTTGCGGCGGATTGGTGGCGGCGCCTCGCTACCTCGCGAGGACGAGGAGTGAACAGCCGCCGACGAGCCTGACCATCCAGTCGGGCGAGACCGCGAACAGTGCGCGACGCGGCAGTCGCGCCACCCTCTCGCCGATGCCGCGGGGTGCCATGTCGCGAAACGGTGTCGTGTAGAAATGGTCGACGATTTCGTAGCCGCAGTGTTCCAGCGTCGCCAACGCGGTGGCCTTCGTGAAGTAGTGCAGGTGCCCGACCCGGGCACGTGCATCCATCATTGCGTCCCTGAGTACCGAGGAGATCGACAGCTCCAGCGGGATGTGAAATATCGTGTAGTCGGCCTTGGGACGGATCGACCGCACGAATCCGAGGTAATCCTCGACGTGCTCGAAGACGTCGATACACAGCGCGCAGTCGTAGTGGACGCTTGCTTCATTGACGTCGCCCAGCTTGAATTCGATCCTGTCGGACTGCCTTGCGCGGCAGAGTTCGAGGGCCTGCGGGGAGATTTCGTAGCCTGTGAAACGCGTCTTCGGCATCGCGTGCGACAGCTGGCTCAGTATCTCGCCGGCGCCGCAGCCGATTTCACAGACGCTCAACGGCTCGAGTGCGTTGCGCGTGAAGATCGTCCGCACTTGCCGTGCCTTCCACGGGGCGTCCTCGACGTCCCAGGTGGGGTTCTTTTCGAGATAGCTTCCGTCGGTGTAGATGTCTGACGTCATAGTCGGTTGCCACTGAGTGAAGAAGACCCCAACCAACCAGGCGACCGGTCCGGATGTCGACCAGTAAGTCGCGGAAATTATATCCAAATCGTTCGAGAATGCGGGTGGCCGTGCGACTGGAGCCGGGGTATGGCAACATGCCGGCCTCAATTGAAGGCTGGCGATACCGGGCGTGATCTGCGTGGGGCGGCAAGCCGATCGCTGCAAAGCCGTTCAAGCGCGAGTGGCATGTACAGTAACCGCAAGCCGACCATCCTGATCGTGGTGGGTAACTACCTCCCGGGCTTCAAGGCCGGTGGCATCCTGCGGTCTGTCGTCAACATCGTCGAGCACCTGCACGACCGTTTCGATTTTCTCGTCATCACGCGCGATCGCGACGTCGGTGATGACCAGCCTTACGCAGGCATTGTCACCGGGCAGTGGGTCACGGTCGGCAACGCCAAGGTTCACTACCTGTCACCGGGCTCCGCAGGCCTGGCTGCACTGGCGGCAGTTGCGAGCCAGCAGCATTACGACGTCCTTTACCTGAACAGCTTCTTCGAGCCGCTCTGTATCCGAATGCTGCTCAATTCCAGGCTCGGGCGAGTCGCGGCGCGACCGGTCGTGGTTTCCCCCAGGGGCGAGTTCGCCTGGGCATCCTTGCGCCTGAAATACCCCAAGAAGTTACTTTTCATCTCGGCGGCGCGCTTGGCACGCCTGTTCAAGCGCGTGGTCTGGCATGCCGCGAACGCAGAAGAGGCGGCAGACATAGGGGCCGTCATGAATGTGCGGCGGCGGGAGATGGTGCTGGCCGGCGACCTCCCCACGCTCAATCAGAACCTCGAAAATGGCGACCCGACGGAGCCCCTCCCGGCGGAAGACGGTTTGCGGATCGTCTTTTTCTCCAGGATTTCGCCCGAAAAGAACCTCGATTTCGTGCTTCGGGTGCTTGCCGCAACCCGGATTCGTGCCAGTCTTGATATTATTGGGCCGCTGGAAAACAAAGACTATTGGGCCGCCTGCCAGCGGCTGATCGACCATATGCCGCGCAACGTGACCGTGCGCCACCGGGGCACGATTCGACCATCCGAGGCGGTGTTCACGTTGGCGCGCTATGACCTGATGTTTTTCCCGAGTGGCGGGGAGAGCTACGGGCACGTCATTGCCGAGGCATTGACCGTGGGCACGCCGGTTCTCACGAGCACCCATACTCCCTGGCGCGACCTGGAGCAGAAGGGACTCGGATGGGATCTGCCATTGCACGACCCGGCGGCTTTCGTCCGCTGCCTGGAGCAGTTTGCAGCGCTGGACGACGCCAGTCGCGCCGACCGACGGGTCGCTGCGCGCGAGGCGGCGCGAGAACTATTGACCGGCACCGACGCATCGGATGCGCATGCGCGGTTGTTTTACCGCGCCCTGAAGACGGGCCGCGACATGCCGATTGAACCATCAGGAAGTTTGCTGGGTGACTAGCCGACGGGCGCGCTGATCCAAGCTCTAGAGTGCGTAATGACCAAACGTCCATATCAGATCTGCTCGAATTGCATCATGGATACGTCCGACTCGAACATCCTGTTCGACGCACAGGGACGTTGCGACTATTGCAACAATTACTACTCGAACGTACTTCCGAACTGGCACACGGATGAGCGTGGCGAAGCCGAGCTGCAGCAATCGATCGACGCAATCAAGCGCGCCGGAGCGGGCAAACCGCATGACTGCATCGTCGGTATCAGCGGCGGCATCGACAGTTCCTACATGACGTACCTGGCGAAGGAGAAGTTCGGCCTGAGACCGCTGCTCTTTCACGTCGATGCAGGCTGGAACACGCAGCAGGCCGTCAACAACATTGAAAAACTGGTGGACGCGCTGGATCTCGACCTGCATACCGAAGTGATCAACTGGCCGGAGATGAAGGACCTGCAGTTGGCTTTCTTCCGGGCGGGGGTTCCCAATCTCGATATCCCGCAGGACCACGTGTTCGGTGCGGCGCTGTACAACTACGCAGCGACGCACCGGATCAAGTACATCCTGAACGGCGGCAATTACTCGACGGAGTGCGTGCGCGAGCCGCTCGAATGGGCCTATCACGCGTCTGACCTGACGCACCTCCGGGATGTTCACCGCAGGTTCGGCAGCAGGCCGCTTACGTCCCTGCCGACGGCGGACATCTTCACGTACAAGATCTACTACCGGTATTTCAAGGGTGTCACGGTCGTGCGGCCGTTGAACTTCGTGCCCTTTATCAAGGAAGAGGCCATCAATTTTCTCGTCGAACGGTTCGGCTGGCAGCGGTATGCACACAAGCACTACGAGTCGCGCTTCACGCGGTTCTTCGAAGGCTACTGGCAGCCGACGAGATTCGGATTCGACAAGCGTCGCGCGCATTTCTCGAGCCTGATCCTCACGGGCCAGATGACCCGGGCCGACGCTCTGGACACCGTTTCGAAGACGGCCTACGACCCGGACTTGGTCTCCCAAGACATCGAGTTCGTGGCGAACAAGCTCGACATCAGCGTAGACGAGCTCAACGCGCTGTTGCACGCGCCGAAGCGCCAGCACAGCGATTACAAGACGTCGTCTTCCCTGATCGGGCTCGGAACCGTGGTTATGCGCGCTCTCGGCATGCAGCGGGCGATCATCAGATGATCAAAGTGATCGACTACGGGCTGGGAAACGTCTCGGCCTTCCTGAGTGCGTACAAGCGAGCCAACATCCAGGTCGACGTGGCAAGGGACGCCGCCGACCTGCGGGCGGCGACCAAGCTCATCCTGCCGGGCGTCGGCTCGTTCGATCACGCGATGGACATGCTTGGGCAGTCCGGAATGCTGGACGCGCTGAACGACCGCGTGATCAACGACCGTGTACCTGTTCTCGGTGTCTGCGTCGGAATGCAGATTATGGCGCGCCGCAGCGACGAGGGGCGACGGCCTGGCCTCGGCTGGATCGAGGGTCAGGTCCGGAGCTTTGCCACGATGGGAATGTCGGACCTGCGGCTACCCCACATGGGCTGGAACGACGTGCGACCCGTGTCCGCTCACCCCTTGTTTTCGAAACTCGAAGCGCATGCCCGGTTCTATTTTCTGCATTCGTATTTCTTCGACGATTGTGCGTTCGATCAGGTCGCCGCGGTTGCGAACTACGGTCGCGACTTCTGTTGCGCGGTCAGTTCGGGGAATATTCACGGCGTGCAATTCCACCCGGAAAAGAGCCACGACTGCGGCATGCAGTTGCTGAAGAACTTCGCGGACGCCTGAAATGCTGCAGCCCAGGATCATTCCGTGTCTGTTGATGAAACGTGACGGTCTGGTCAAGACCGCCCAATTCCGTGCGCCGAAATACGTTGGCGACCCCATCAATGCCGTCCGGATCTTCAACGAGAAGCAGGTCGACGAACTCGTCGTCCTGGACATCGATGCGACCATGGAGGGCGGCGAACCGGATTACCGACGGATTGCGATGCTCGCGGCGGAGTGCCGCATGCCGCTCTGCTACGGTGGCGGCGTGCGGACACCCGAGCAGGCAAAACGTATCGTTGCGTTGGGAGTCGAGAAGGTCGCGTTAAGTTCAGCTGCGGTCGCGCGCAGTGATCTGGTCGCAGAGCTCGCCGCGGAGATCGGCAACCAGTCGGTCGTCGTCGTCCTCGACGTGCACACTGGCAAGACCCCGGGTTCCTACGAAGTCTGGACGCATGGTGCAACGGTTAACACGGGCCTGTGTCCATTCGCGGTCGCCGAGGAGATGCAGTCGCAGGGCGCGGGAGAGATCGTCGTCAATTCGATCGATCGCGACGGGATGATGCAGGGCTACGATCTGCACTTGGCGAAGGCGATTACCGATCGCGTACGGATCCCCGTAACCATCCTCGGTGGTGCGGGCAAGCTGGATCACTTAGGTCAACTGATCAGCACCTGCGGCATCGTTGGTGCGTCCGCCGGCAGCCTGTTTGTTTTCAAAGGCTCGCTCAAGGCCGTCCTGATCAGCTATCCCGACCGTGATCGGCGGGAGGCCCTCGTGCGCGCCGCAGCGGGCGCTTCGATCAGCGTGTAACACGTGGTCAGTGTGGTGGCATCGCGGGCGGATGGCGGTACTCCGCACGTGCTCATACTGAGCCAGTATTTCTGGCCCGAGTCGTTCCGCATCAATGAGATTGCAGAATCGCTTCGCGATGCCGGATGCAAAGTAAGCGTGCTCACCGGCCAACCCAACTATCCGGACGGCAAGGTCTTTGATGGCTACAGCGCCTTCGGCTGCGGCAGGTCACAACACCCGTCGGGCATTCCGGTCTATCGCGTGCCGCTGGTACCTCGAGGGCAGGGCAGCGCGATCGGCCTGGCGCTCAATTACCTGTCGTTCGTGCTGGCCGGGGCGACTCTCGGTCCGTGGCTGCTGCGTGGGCAGCGAATCGACGTAGTCTTCGTGTATGGAATCTCGCCCATCCTGCAGGCGGTCGTGGGGGTCGTCCTGCAGTATACCCACGGTGCAAAACTTGTGACTTGGGTGCAGGACCTGTGGCCCCAGAGTCTCGCGGTGACCGGCTACCTGCGTAACGAGCGGGCCCTCGCGATGGTGGCAGCCGTCGTTCGCTGGATTTATCGACGCAGCGACTTGCTGCTGGTGCAGAGCGAAGCGTTTCGATCGATGGTGCGGGAGTATGCTGGCGGCACGCCGATAGAGTTTCATCCCAATCCTGGTGAGCGCGCGTTCGAACAATCCGGGCCGGATGAACTGGCCGCGCTGTCCTTGCCAGTCGGTTTCAACGTCGTGTTTGCTGGTAATCTAGGGAACGCACAGTCACTGGACACCATCCTCGACGCGGCGGAACTGTTGCGTGACCGCGTGCGCGTGCGATTCGTGTTGATCGGCAGTGGGGGCAGGACTGCCTGGCTCGAGCAACAGCTGCGATTGCGGCAGTTGACCAACGTGCTGATGCCGGGTCGGTTTCCGGTGGAGCAGATGCCCGCGCTGTTGCGACAAGCGGCGGTGCTCCTGGTTACGCTGGCACGAAGCCCGATCATGGAGCTGACCATTCCGAGCAAGGTGCAAGCCTACTTGGCGGCGGGCAAGCCGATCATTGCGAGCATGGACGGTGAGGGCGCGCGCATCGTCGCGGAATCGGGGGCCGGTCTGGCTTGCCCCGCTGAAGATGCGATTGCGCTGGCTGACGCCGTCGCGGCCCTGAGCGAGGCCGATGAGCAGCGACTGGCTGAGATGGGGCGGGCCGGTCGCGACTATTATACGAAGCATTTCCATCCGGATACCTTGGCGCGGGCGCTGCGCAGGCGATTCCACGCCTTGGGGGCCGTGACCGGATGACGGCAACATCGTCCGCAAGTTATCGGACGGGGAGAGCGGACATGAGGGGGCTTGCGTTGAGCAGGTGCAAATCAATACTCGTCTTGGGCGCATCCGGAATGCTGGGCAATGCCGTGTTCAGGCTCTTTTCGCAGGCGCCGGATCTCCAGGTCTGGGGCTCGTTGCGAAGTGGCGGCGCCCTGCGTCATTTCTCGCCGGCAAGCGTCGATCGCCTGGTGACCGGTGTGGACGTCGAGAATCCGGACCAACTGGTCAGGCTGCTATCTGGGACGACGCCCGACGTTATCGTTAATTGCATCGGGCTGGTCAAGCAGTTGGCCGATGCCAACGACCCGCTGGCGGCGCTGCCGATCAATTCGCTGCTGCCCCATCGCCTGGCGCGTCTGGCATCGTTGACGGGTGCGAGACTCGTCCACGTCAGCACCGATTGCGTCTTCTCGGGCAGGAAAGGTACTTACACGGAAGAGGACGCGCCCGACGCGGTCGATCTCTACGGTCGCAGCAAGTTGCTGGGTGAAGTCGACTACCCGAACGCTATCACCTTGCGCACGTCGATTGTCGGTCACGAACTTGCAAGCAATCACGGCCTCGTGGACTGGTTCCTGGCGCAGGGTGGCACTGTCCGGGGCTTTACCAGAGCGGTTTTCTCAGGCCTGCCAACCGTCGAACTGGCGCGCGTCATTCGTGACTACGTCCTCCCGCATCCGGAATTGCGTGGCTTGCTTCATGTCTCGTCGGCACCGATCGCCAAGTACGACTTGCTCAAGCTCGTCGCACACGAGTATGGGAAGAACGTGGAGATCGAGCCGGATCCCAGGTTGGTCATCGATCGTTCGCTGGATTCCACGCGTTTCCGGGCCGCGACGGGCTACGTGCCCCCCCCGTGGCCCGAACTCGTCCGTCGTATGCACTCATTCCGCAATGGCGTCGTGCCCGAGGTTCCAGATGTTTGACGACAAGGTACTACTGATCACTGGCGGAACCGGCTCCTTCGGCAACGCCGTCCTCAATCGCTTTCTGGCGTCTGATTTTGCGGAGATCCGCATTTTCAGCCGGGACGAGAAGAAGCAGGAGGACATGCGGATCGCCCTAGGCAGCGACCGCGTCAAGTTCTACATCGGCGACGTCCGCAGCTACGACAGCGTGGATGACGCCATGCGCCGCGTCGACTACGTCTTTCACGCCGCTGCGCTCAAGCAGGTGCCGAGTTGCGAGTTCTATCCCATGGAAGCGGTGCAGACGAACGTGATCGGCGCCGAGAACGTGATGCGGGCCGCGATCGACCACGGGGTGCAGCGCTGCGTCGTGCTCAGCACCGACAAGGCGGTGTACCCGATCAACGCCATGGGCCTGTCGAAGGCTATGATGGAAAAAGTGATGGTTGCGCGGTCGCGGCAATGCGATCCCGGCAAGACCGTCTTGTGTGCCACGCGCTACGGCAACGTCATGGCGTCACGCGGTTCGGTGATCCCGCTCTTTCTTATGCAATTGAAGGACGGCAAGCCGCTCACCGTCACCGACCCGACGATGACCCGCTTCCTCATGTCGCTCGACGAATCGGTCGATCTGGTGCTCTACGCGTTCGAGCACGCGCGGCCCGGCGACATCTTCGTACAGAAAGCGCCTGCCTCCACTGTGGGAGACTTGGCGCAGGCCTTGCGTGAACTGCTGAAACTGGACAACGAAATCCGCGTGATCGGTACACGACATGGCGAGAAGCTTTACGAGTCGCTCGTTTCCCGCGAGGAGATGGCGCGCTCTGAAGACCTGGGTGGCTATTTCCGCATTCCCGCCGATTCACGCGACCTGAACTACGACAAGTACTTCGTGCAGGGCGAAACCCGGATTTCTCAGTTCGAGGACTACACGTCGCACAACACCGAGCGTCTGGACGTCGAGGCGGTTAAGCGCGTGCTCATGCAACTCGAGATGGTGGCGGAGGCGATGGGTGCTTAAGGTCATGACCGTCGTCGGGACGCGCCCCGAGATCATCAGGCTGTCGCGTGTCATCGATCGCCTAGATCGCCACTGCGACCACTCGCTCGTTCACACGGGCCAGAACTACGATTACGAACTGAACCAGGTCTTTTTCGAAGAACTGGGTATTCGCAGCCCGGACAGGTTCCTCGAGGCGGCCGGGGCTACGGCAGCCCAGACCATCGGGCAGGTGATCATCGCGGCAGACGCGGTGCTGGAGGAACTCCGTCCAGACGCGCTGCTGGTGCTGGGCGATACCAATAGCTGTCTCGCGGCCATCGCGGCCAAACGCCGCAAGGTGCCGATCTTTCACATGGAAGCGGGTAACCGCTGCTTCGATTTTCGGGTCCCGGAGGAGACCAATCGCCGCATCGTCGATCATATTGCCGACATCAACCTGACCTACAGCCAGATCGCTAGGGAATACCTGCTGCGCGAAGGCTTCCCGCCCGATCAGGTCATCTGCACCGGCAGCCCGATGCGCGAGGTGATCGAGCACTATCGAGCGGGGTTCGCGACGTCGACTGTGCTATCGCGCCTTGGCCTGGCGTCCGGCAAGTATTTCCTCGTGAGTTCCCACCGGGAAGAGAATGTTGACAGCCCGGCCAACCTCGAACGGTTGTTTGCCGTACTCAATGCGGTCGCCCGGCGCAACGGCGAGCCTGTGATCGTGTCGACCCATCCTCGGACGCGCAAGCGCATGGAAGCACTCGGCATCGAGGCGCATCCGCTAGTGCAGTTCCACAAGCCGTTCGGCTTCCTCGACTACGTGCGGCTGCAGTTGGAGGCACGCGCGGTGCTGTCGGACAGCGGTACGATCACGGAAGAATCCTCGATCCTGAACTTTCCGGCTCTGAACCTTAGGGAAGTGCACGAGCGTCCCGAGGGATTCGAGCAGGCGGCGGTCATGATGGTGGGCTTCAGCGTCGTGCGAGTGCTACAGGGCCTGGACATCCTCGACGCGCAGCCGCGCGGCGAACAACGGCTCCTGCGCATAGTGCGGGACTACGAACCCGACAACGTATCGGACAAGGTGCTGCGCATCCTGCTCAGCTACACCGATTTCGTGCGTCGCAGGGTTTGGCGCGAAGCCTGAGCAGCGGTCGTTCGTGAAAGTACTGGTAACTGGTGCGACGGGTTTCGTGGGTGGCGCAGTCGTCCGGCGGCTGCTTGCGGATGGGCATGCAGTACGCGCGGCCGTGCGCGGCGCCAAGTCCATTGACGGTGTCGAGGCGGTCGTCGTCGGTGACATCGATGGCCGGACCCACTGGGACGCAGCGCTTCGCGACATCGAGGTCGTGGTGCACCTTGCTGCACGTGTGCACGTGATGAAGGATACGGCCGCGGGGTCGGCGCTGTTTCGGGCGACCAATATCGAGGGCACGTTGTGTCTTGCGCGTTCGATGCGCGAGGCCGGTGCACGCCGCATCGTCTTCCTCAGTACGATCAAGGTGAACGGCGAGGCGACGCGGCCTGGGCAGCGATTCTCGGCTGGCGACCAGCCGGCACCGACGGATCCGTATTCTGTCTCCAAGAACGACGCGGAACGGTGGCTTCTTGCGTCGACGCACCTCGAGGCCGTGGTCATTCGGCCGCCCCTCGTCTACGGGCCCGGCGTCAAGGGCAATCTGGCCCGGCTGTGCCGACTGGCCCAGTTGGGTATGCCGGTGCCTTTCGGTGCGATACACAACCGTCGCGACCTGCTCGGCGTCGATAATCTTGCAGACCTGGCGGTGAGATGCGTCGTGCATCCTTCGGCCGCGGGGCAAGTGTTCCTGGCCGCGGACGGCAACCCGATGTCCACGCGACAGCTGTATTCGATGATCGCTGATGCAATGACGAGGCCCGCGCGCATGCTCAGCGTCCCGCCAACGTTGCTCCGCACGTTGGGCCGCGTGCTGGGTCAGCGTGCCGAGTTGGAGCGGCTCACGGGGTCATTGGAGATCGACATCCAGAAAACCCAGCGTGCGCTAGACTGGTCGCCGCCCGTTGCCACGGCCGTCGGCATCCAACAGATGGTGCGTGCATTCGTCGAACATAGGCTTGCCAATCGAGCGCCGCGATGAATCGTGCGCCTAGGCGTCGAGGGATTCTGTGACCGATTTATTCACGGCGGTCCTCGTCGCTGTAAGTGCGCTTCTGTCCTGGTTGATGGTCGCGCTCGTGCGTCGCTACGCGCTGCGTCACTTGGTTGACTTGCCCAATGAACGAAGCTCGCACGAACAGCCTACGCCGCGCGGCGGGGGACTGGGTATCACGTTGGTTCACCTGGGGAGCGTGTCTCTTGCGGCGATATTCGCCGTGGTGCCGCTCGATCTGTGGGCGGCCCTCGTGGGCGGCGGTGTGATCGTGGCTGCTATCGGTTTCATGGATGACCACGGTCACGTCAATCCCACGGCTCGCCTTGCGTGCCACTTCAGCGTGTTCGTCTGGGCTCTTTGGTGGCTCGGTGGCCTGCCGCCGGTGGATTTTGGCTGGGGTCCCGTGAGCCTGGGCTGGACTGGCACCGGCCTGCTGCTGCTGTACCTCGCCTGGTTCCTGAACCTCTTTAATTTCATGGATGGAATCGACGGTATCGCAGGTGTGCAGGCCGTCACGATGTCTGCCACGGCGGCATTGCTCATCGCTGTGTCCGGCGGTGACTGGCGTGAGGTCCTGCCGCTCTGGCTTCTCGTCGCGGCCACATCCGGCTTTCTGCTGTGGAACTGGCCGCCCGCGCAAATATTCATGGGTGACGTCGGCAGTGGCTATCTCGGCTATGCCTTGGGTGTGCTTGCTTTATGGACGGTCGTTGAAGGCTGGCTGACGCTTTGGGTCTGGTTGATTCTCGGCGGCGCTTTCCTCGCCGATGCCACGGTCACGCTCGTCGTGCGGGCGAGGAGTGGGGTGCGGGTTACAACGGCTCATCGCAGCCACGCGTATCAGCGTTTGAGCCGTCATTGGCGGAGCCATCGGCGCGTTACGACAGGTCTGCTGCTGGTGAACGTGTTCTGGCTCGCGCCCTTGGCGTGGGTTGCCGCGACACGGCCGACACTCGGTGCGAGCACCGCCGTCATTGCACTGGTGCCGCTCTTTTGGGCAGCAGCACGCATCGGCGCTGGCCATCCCGGGGATATCGCTGCTTGCTGATCCGGCCGTGAGGTACCGCTGGAATGAGTTTCGACCGTTCCTGGCGGCGTCCCCTCGTCCGTGCCGACGGTGTGCGTCAGATTCAAACGCGGAGGTATACGCTTCTCGTGCGTTGAGCGACCCTTGAGCCGCCTTTGCGTATTTGCGATCAGCCAGCCCGGTAAGATTCGAGCGAATTTCGCTTGGTCCGTATGGACCAAATACGGTAATCTGCAAGCAGGTTTTTCAATCATTTTCTCGGCTTGTGGTGCGACGTCACGTCGTTCGGGCAAGCTGCCAAAAGTCGCTGATGCGTCCGCGCGACAGGATGTCGATGAGAGACGAGTCAAAGCTGCAATTCGCGCACAGCGCCCTACGCTCGGTCATCCACTGGCCCCGCGGTGCCAAAAAGGCCTTGATGGTATCGGCGGACCTGATCGCGTTACCCGTGATCCTGTGGTTGGCGATCACCTTGCGCCTTGGGGACTTCGAACACGGCAG
>Ga0315287_10002329_pt1 | contig 17947 bp, 15 predicted proteins | sample YL17G11_0_MG_FD_205037 | JGI IMG/M metagenome (GOLD analysis project Ga0315287, IMG submission 205037) | Sediment microbial communities from Yellowstone Lake, YNP, Wyoming, USA - YL17G11_0 | ecosystem: Environmental > Aquatic > Freshwater > Lake > Sediment | place: USA: Wyoming | collected...
CACTTGCCCCCTTTCACATCGACCGCTGGCAACACCTTCATGCCGAATCCTCCGCTAGCCTGACGAAATTGGACAGCACCCTGAGTCCTGGCACCCCGCTCTTCTCGGGGTGGAACTGGACTCCGCAGAGCCGGCCCTTCCTGACGGCCGACACGAACATCTCACCATATGTCGTTTCGGCTATTCCGACCTTCTCCCTCGGGTGGCAGACGTAAGAGTTCGCGAAGTAGAACCTCGCCCCGTCCTCGACGCCATCGAAGAGGTCGTCCCCTGACGACACGACCTCGTTCCAGCCCATGTGAGGCACTCTCGGCCCTAGGACCCTCCGGACATCCCCGTCGAACGCCGACAGGCCCGCGCCAGGAGATTCCTCGCTCCTCTCGAACATCAGCTGCATGCCCAGGCATATCCCGAGCGCGGGCGTGCCCGACCCGATCCGTGCCCTCAGACCGTCCATGACCGGAGCGATCGCTGCGGCCGCGGCGCCGAACGCGCCGACCCCTGGGAACACGATGCATTCTGCTCCGAGGAGCTCAGCCGGGTCCGACACCACCTCGGTGCTGGCCCCGGCTCGCTCCAGCCCCTTCGAGAGGCTGTGCAGGTTGCCGACGCCGTAGTCCATTATTGTCACCTTCATGCGCGGCCGCCTCCGATGATCCCCTCCGCTGCCTCGAGGAAGCGGTCGAGCAGCGGTCTGGGGCCGACTGTCACCCTGATGAATCCTTCGAGCATCGGGAACGTGCTGCAGTCCCTCACGGCCACGCCCTTGGACCGCAGGGCGGCCACGAGGCCAGGTCCATCTACGGGAGACCTGCCGATGACGAAGTTGCAGACGCTCGGCTTGACATCGAAGCCCAAGGCGCGCATCCTGGACGACAGATAGTCCCTGTCGGACCTCATGCGGGAGACCGAGTCCCGCATCCAGCCCTTGTTGTCCAGGGCGCTGATGGCGACCGCCTCTGAGAACGAGTTGAGCCCGAAGGGCGTCCTCACGCGCCTCAGCTCGCCTATGACATCTTTACGAGAGACCGCGAAACCCACCCTCAGGCCTGCGATGCCGTAGGCCTTCGAGAACGTGCGCGTGTCGATACAGCTCTCCGAGGACATCGCGTCCTTCAGCATGTCCGATCCGCTGAAGTCCGAGTATGCCTCGTCGAGGATGGTCATGCCCCCGGGGCGCCTGATGAGCCTCATCAGCTCGCTCCGCTCGAACAGGTTCGCCGTGGGGTTGTTGGGCTGGCACACGGCCATCAGCTTCGCCCCGTCTTCCAGGAGAGGCGTCGCATCCAACGAGAAATCCGGTCTGAGCAGGTGCTCTCGGACCTCCGCGTGGTTCACCCTCGCGTAGAACTTGTACATGCCGAAAGTCGGGGATGGGGATGCGAACAGGTCGCCCGGGTCGATGAAGCACTTCGAGATTATGTCCAGGAGCTCGTCGGACCCGTTCCCCACAATGACCTCGTCCGGCGAGACGGACAGCTCGGAGGCTATCCTGGCCCTCAGCCCTTCTGAACTCTCGCTGGGATACGCCCAGAGCCTAGCGAAGTCGAATGACCTTGCGACATCGACGGCCGCAGGGTTGACGCCGTAGAGGTTCGCGTTGTCGTTCAGGAGGGCCATGTCCCCGCTCGCGATGGAGTACGATGGCCTTGTCAGAGAATCGAGGCTCCTTCGTCTCAGCTCTCCAGCGGATGTCATCTGGTCACCCTCCCTGCACGCGCCAGAGCGGCCTGGGCGTGCCCCGGAAGACCCTCGGCTGACGCGAGTGTGGCTACGACGCGAGACATGGCATACGCGCCGGCCTCGCTCATCTCCTGATACGGCATCACCTTTATGAAGTCGTACACGGAAAGCGCTGAGCTGGCAGCGGCCGTCCCGTTCGTCGGAAGGATGTGGTTCGTGCCGCTGCAGTAGTCGCCGAAGGCGACCGAGGAATGACGGCCCAGGAAGACCGAACCGGCGCTCCTGACCCCGTCCAGGAGGCTCCAGGGGTCCGCTGTGTCGATCAACAGGTGCTCTGGAGCGTACCTGTTCGAGAACCCTATGGCCTCATCCATGTCCCTCACGAGGACGAAGGACGCTCCCCGCTCGGCTGCAGATGATGCCACATCCCGTCTGTCGGCCGACGAGACCAATGCTGCGAGGTCGCGCTCGGCGGACGCGGCCAGATCCATCGAATCCGTGACGAGGATGGCCTTCGCGAGTGCGTCGTGCTCCAGCTGCGCGAGCATGTCACATGCCACAAGCCACGGGTCGGCCGTGCGGTCCGCCACGATCAGCACCTCCGACGGACCGGCGATCGAATCTATCTCGCATTCGTTCCTGACGAGCTGCTTCGCGGCTGTCACATACGCTCCGCCGGGACCGACGATCTTCTGGACCTTCCGGATCGTCTCGGTCCCGTAGGCCATGGCCGCGACAGACTGGGCACCTCCGACGGCGTAGACCTCCTCGACCCCGCAAATGCCCGCAGCCGCCAAGGTGGCGTCGCCCACCTTCCCGCCCCGGCCAGGGGTGAAGATGGCGACCTCGCGCACACCCGCGATGCGCGCGGGCACGCACGCCATGAGTACGGAGGACGGGTACGCGGCGGTCCCGCCGGGGACGTACACCCCGACCCTGTCGAGAGGGACCACGCGCTGCCCGTATCGTCCCATGCTGTCCCGGAACTCGAACTCTTCCAGCCGCTGCCTCCGGTGGAAGCCCTCGATCCTCCGCTTGGCGGTCCGCAGCGCGGACATGACCTTAGCGGGCGTCCGTTCCGAGGCCACCTGGATCTCGTCATCCGTCACCCGGAGCGACCCGCCGACGAACCCTTCGAACTCGACGGCATAGGACCTCAGGGCAGCGTCCCCGCCGCGCCTGACGCCTTCGACCGTCCTGCGGGCGCCGGCAACGGCCCGCGAGAAACCTCCACCCCGCCTCGACAGGATCGCAGCGACCGAGTCGGGAGCAGCCTTCGACAGGTCCATCACGGCCATCACACCACCATCCTCTCGATGGGGACTACGAGTATCCCCGTCGCCCCTATCCCTTTGAGGACGGCTATGACGCCGTTCAGTTCGTCCTCCTTCGTCACGGCGTGGATGGCGACCATGTCATCCCGGCCCATGATGTTCATCACGGTCGGTCCCGAAACGCCAGGGAGGAGGGACCCCAGGCTCGGAAGCCTGTCCCTGGGCACGTTGGCCATCAGGTACCGCATCTTGGCCGCACTCATGACGCTCTCGAAGGCGCTGGTGACCTCCTCGATCAGGAGGCGCTTCCCATCCAGTGACGATTGGTTCGCCACGAGGACCGCGCGGGACTCGAGCACCACCCCGATCTCCCTCAGGTGGTTGAGCCTCAGCGTCGAGCCGGTCTGAGTCAGGTCGGAGACTATGTCGGCCAGGCCGATCTGCGGGGCGACCTCGGCGGCCCCCGACACCTCTGCCATCGAGACGGCCTTGCCGATCTTGGAGAAGAATTCGCGGGTCAGGTTGGGGAACGATGTCGCCACCCTACATCCGTCCTCGACATCGTCGACGGTCCTGATGCATGACTCCTCTGGGACCGCGATGACGAGGCGACAACGGCCGAAGTCCAGGTCCATGACCTTCACGACGGCCCTGCGGGTCTCGAGCACGAGGTCGAGGCCGGTTATACCGAGGTCCGCGGCCCCCATCTCGACGAACTCAGGTATGTCCTGGGCCCGTGCCATGAGGACCTGGTACCTACCCTTGCCGAACTCGGCGAGGAGCGTGCGGCTGTCCGTGTCTGGCACGGGAAATCCGATCCGCGCCATCAGGTCCATCGCGTTCTTGTTCAACCTTCCCTTGTTCGGCAGGGCGATCCTCAGCATCGTCATACAAACACCTCGGCGATGCATGCGCCGGTCCCCCTTCCGCATCCGGAGGTGGACCTGGTCGGAACAGACACCGCAGAACTTGCCCGAGCGGACGCGCTGCTTACGATGACTTCACACGTGAAGACTACCAAACACGACTTCGGTCACAGCCATGTCCAAATGCCTCGAGCAGGCGGGCAAGAGGCGGATTCCTATATATCGGTTATGTCCGGTATGAGACTGCGGAGAGTGCCCTTGTCCGGCGGTCGGGGCCCGGATGACCCGATATGTCCATCGACAGGGACTACCCTGGGCCGAATGCACTGAGGACGATGCACACCCTACGCCTGATGGAAAAACTAGGTCGGGTAGAGGGTGCCGAGTATCAGGATTACCGCCGAGACCGAGATGCACAGGGCGACGACGATCCAAGGGTTCACCTTGAGTGCCTTGTCGTCCTCGGAATCGAAGTACCTGATCAGACCGGCTGCGGAATGGAAGCCTTCGCTTTTCTTCTTAGCCATGTGCTCGCGCCAGGTTCATTGAAGGAGGATATCGTATATAAGTCTTTACCGTGCAACAGGCGGGCTTATCGCACTGTTTTCACGAATGGAGACATTATCAAAAGTGTTAAATAACCAACAAGAAGATTGTGTGAATCCCATCTGGCTTGGCGCGGACAGTGGCGAAGTAGAGAGCGACTGGACGTTCACACCGCTTGCATGGGCAGGGCACATCGGAGGTTGTAACATAGCCACCGTCTTCCTAGTCGACGACGAGAAGTTCATCGTCGACCTATATCGAGACATCCTCGAAGCCAACGGGCATACCGTGATCGGTATAGCTAGCGACGGCGAAGAGGCGGTCCGGAAGTACAAGGCGATGAGCGAGAAGCCGGTGGTGATCATCATGGACCAGCGCATGCCCGTCAAGGACGGCGTAAGCGCGACCCAGGAGATTCTCACAATAAACCCCGATGCGACCATATTCTTCGGAAGCGCGGACCTCCACATCGAGAAGGAGGCGCTTGCCGCGGGCGCGAAGGGGTTCCTCCTCAAACCGTTCAGGATCGAGGAGCTCTTGGCGGCCATCAAGGAAGCCGAGAACGGCAAGAAGAGCTAGCGGAGCCCGCACATTTTCCCTGCTGGCTCCGACCGAGAGTGTGATGATGTATGAGTGCTAGAGAGAGCGATAACGACACCGGGACCGGACCCCTTGGCCGCTTAGTTTTAAGTACGGCCTTGGGCTATGAGTGCACACCCTACAGGGGGACATCCTGAATGGCGCAGGAAGAGAGCGACCTCAGGGCCCAGATGAGGAGCAAGCTCGCGGCCCTGAAGGCGAGCGGAAGGGACCCGTACCAGCATTACACATGGGAGCGAACGCACGGCACCGCGAGGATCAAGAAGGACTTCGCGGACGTCGGAGCGGACAGGAGCCCGCAGGAAATCTCGATTGCTGGCAGGATCATGACCGTCCGCGTGCACGGGAAGGCGGGTTTCGCCGACCTCCAGGACAGGGACGGCAAGGTCCAGCTCTACTTCAGGGTCGACGAGGCCGGCCAGCAGAAGTGGGACCTGTTCAGGTCGCTCGACCGCGGGGACGTGCTTGGAGTGAAGGGGCACGTGTTCAGGACCAAGATGGGCGAGATCACGGTCGCGGTCAAGGATTTCGAGGTCCTCAGCAAGGCGCTCATGCCCTATCCTGAGAAGTTCCACGGGCTGCAGGACGTGCAGACGAGGTACCGGCAGAGGTACCTCGACCTCATCATGAACGAGGACGTCAGGCAGCGGTTCATCAAGAGGAGCAGGATGGTCGCGTTCATGCGGGACTGGCTATATGCCAGGGACTTCCTCGAGATCGAGACCCCGGTACTGCAGCCGCTCTACGGTGGGGCGCTGGCCAGGCCGTTCAAGACTCACCACAACTACCTGGACATGGACCTCTATCTCAGGATAGCGCCAGAACTCTACCACAAGAGATGCATCGTCGGGGACATGGAGCGCGTGTTCGAGATCGGGAAGAATTTCAGGAACGAAGACATCGACGCGCAGCACTACCCAGAGTACACATCCTTGGAGCTGTACGAGGCGTACGCCGACTACAACGACATAATGGACCTCACAGAGGCGCTCCTCTACGATGCCGCGATGCACATCGTCGGCAGCGACAAGATCCCGTACGGCGACAAGGTCCTGAACTTCGCGAAGCCGTGGGCCAGGATCACGATGCACGACGCCATCCAGAAGTATCTCGGCATCGACATCAACTCGATCAAGACCCTCGAAGAGGCGAAGGCGGCGGCCGTAAAAGCGGGCGTCAGGGACATCGATGGGTGCGACAGCATCGGCCTCGTGGTCGCGGAGATCTTCGACCAGAAGGCCCAGCCGCACCTGATGGACCCGACCTTCGTCATCGACCACCCGATCGAGGTATCGCCACTGTCGAAGGCGAAGAGGGGGAACCCTGAGCTCGTCGAGAGGTTCGAGCTGTTCATCAACGGCTGGGAGTTCGCCAACGCCTTCTCCGAGCTCAACGACCCAGCGGAGCAGGAGAGGCGGTTCCTGGAGCAGGAGAGGCACAAGGAGGCGGGGGACGACGAGGCGCACCCGATCGACAGGGACTACATCCGGGCGCTCGAGTACGGGCTGCCGCCGACAGGCGGCCTGGGGATCGGCATCGACAGGTTCGCGATGATCCTCACGAACGCACTCTCCATCAAAGAGGTCCTGCTCTTCCCGCACATGAAGCCGGAATCGGGCTAGAGAAGGTTCAGCGGATGCTCGGCGAAGCGCGGATCAGGCGGATCGGGGACGACCAGCTCGACGAACTCATAGACGCCCAGAACGAGATCTTCTCCGACTACATCATACCGATGAGGATCTCACGGGAGTTCTTCCTGGACTTCGTCCGCTCGACCGGCGGGAAGGTATCGAACGTCCATGTCGCGACGGACGGGGGCAAGATCGTCGGGTATGTGAACCCCGTCATAGACAGGGGCGAGTGCTGGATCGGCGGGGTCGGCGTGGCGCCGACCCACCGCAGGAAGGGCATCGCCCAGAGGCTGATGACGAAGGCGGAGGAGTTCGCCTCCGAGCAGGGCGTGCACATGATGTCCCTGGAGGTCATCGAGGGGAACGAGAAGGCCCACGGCCTCTACATGAAGCTGGGATACTCCGACTCCCGGACATACATCACTGCCGAAGGACGACCCGCCCAGTTCGGCGGCTACGGCGTCAACCCGCAGAAGGCCAGCATGTCGGAGGTCCTCGCGCTCCACGAAAGGTCCTATGCCGACACCTGCTGGCAGCGGAGGAAGATATTCTCCATCGTCCAGTCGGCCAGGGGCGCCGAGTGCTACAAGGTCGACGGCGGCTTCGTGCTCGTGCGCAAGATCGACGCGAACGGATTCATCCCCTACCTGGGCGTCGTGCCGGAGATGCGGGGGAAGGGCATCGGGACCTCGCTCGCCAAGTTCGCGCTGAACCGGCTCTACGAGCTCGGGGCGTTCAAGGTCGTGCTCTACAACGTCAACCAGGACGAGCAGACCATCAGGCTGCTGGACCATTTCGATTTCGGCATCACGATGAAGCAGCTCGAGATGAGGAAGAGCATCTAGAGGGATCAAAAGACAAATGGTTTGAGGGGTTTGGCCAGGCAGCGGCGCTCACTGCTTGCACTGGGCGTACTTCTCGTCCGCGGCCCACTTCTTGCTGACCCAGTCCTGGAGCTTCTGGATGTCCTGCTCGGACATGTGCTTGAACCTGCCCTGCAGCTTCAGATACTCCGCGACCGGGGTCATCTTGGGCTTCCGGTTGATGGTGACCTTGCCGTTCTCGCTCTCGTACAGGGTCCACATGCCAGTGTCGACCGCGAGCTTGCACATCTCGATGGTCTTCGAGGTGTCGTGCCTCCAGCCCGTCGGGCAGGGGGTGAACACCTGGATGTACCTGAAGCCCTTCATCTTCTTGGCCTTCTCGAACTTGTTGATGAAGTCCTGGATGTGGCCTATCGAGGCGGTCGCGACATACGGCACGTTGTGGGCCATCATGATCTGGGGCATGTCCTTCTTGAAGTTCGCCTTGCCCGACTTCACCTTGCCGACGGGCGTGGTCGTGGTCCATGCGCCGAACGGCGTCGAACCGGACCTCTGTATGCCCGTGTTCATGTAGGCCTCGTTGTCGTACATGACATAGAGCATGTCCTCGTTCCTCTCGGCAGCCCCTGAGAGTGACTGGATACCGATGTCCGCCGTGCCACCGTCCCCGGCGATCCCGACGACGGTCGTGTGGTCGTTCCCCTCTATCCTGAGGGCCCGGGATATCCCCGCGGCGCAGACGGCCGTGTTCTCGAAAGCCACATGGTGGAACGGCACCTTCCACGCGACGAGCGGGTAGGTGGCGCTGAACACGAGCAGGCAGCAGGCCGGGTTCACCACGATGGTGTCCTTGCCCAGGATCTTCATGAAGTTCCTGACCGCGATGGCGGCGCCGCAACCGGCGCAGGCCGTGTGGCCCCGTGTGAAGAGTTCCTCGTCCGGCATCTCCTTCAGCTTCATTGCTCGACCCCCCTTGTGTTCAGCCAGGTGATGTCTTTCCTGGCCTTGCCCGTCTTGGCCGCCTCGAGCATGCGCTCGTACATGAACCTGTAATCGGCCAACGAGACGTCCCTGCCGCCCAGCCCGCCGATGAAGTCCATCGTCGGGATGTTGAGTCCGTAGGCCGCGTTCCTGAACTCGATGAACGACGGGCCTGCGACGCCGTACGACACGGCCCTGTCGAACACTCCGACCGCCTTGACCTTCTCGGCAATCCTCCGGAGCTGCTCGGCCGGATACGGTCTCCAGAACCTCAGCTTCACCAGGCCGACCTTCTTGCCCTGGGCGCGGAGCTCGTCCACGACCTCGTGGGCCGTCGCGCTCGCGGTGCCCATCGCGATGAGCACGGCGTCCGCGTCGTCGACCATGTAGGGGTCGATCATGCCACCGTGGTCCCTCCCGAACTGCTTCGCGAAGGCCGCGTTGACCTCCGCGATGACCTTCGGGGCCGCCCTCATGGCGCGGTCCTGGTTGAACCTGGCCTCCATCATGTACTCCGGCGGGACGAACACCCCGACCGCCCTCGGGTCGGCCGTGTCGAGTATCGGTCCCGGCGGGACGTACTTGGGCAGGAACTTGTCCGCGGCCTCCGGCTCCATCAGGTCCACGGGCTCGACCGTGTGGGACAGGATGAACGCGTCGAGGCCGATCGTCATCGGGAGTGCGACCCGCTTGTCCTCGGCGATCCTGAACGCCTGCAGGACCATGTCCTGGACCTCCTGGTTGTTGTCACAGAAGACCTGCAGCCAGCCGGAGTCACGCTCCGGCATGATGTCGTTGTGCTCGACCCATATGTTGATGGGGGCCGCGATGGACCTGTTCACGACGGCCATCACGACCGGGAGCCTCAGCCCGGAGGCTATGGGCAATATCTCGTGCATGAGCGCGAGACCCTGGGACGAGGTGGCCGTGAATGTGCGCACGCCAGTGGCGCTCGCGGACACGCACGCGCTCATCGCGGAGTGCTCGCTCTCGACCTCCATGTAGGCGCAGTCCAGCTCGCCGTTGTTGACGAACTCGGATAGGTGCTCGACTATGAACGTCTGCGGGGTGATCGGATAGGCCGCCACGGTCCTGACCCGGCTCCTCATGGCTCCGTACGCTGCCGCATAGTTCCCGGTGACTACCTTCTTGACCATGCTTATCACCTCAGCATCTTGATGGCTTCAACGGGGCACTCGTTGGCGCATATCCCGCAGCCCTTGCAGTAATCCATGTCGAACTCCATATGGTCCCCCTTCCTGTAGATGCACCCCTCGGGGCAGTAGAACCAGCAGAAGTTGCACATGGTGCACTTGTCCTTGCTGTACTCCGGCCTGTATACCCTCCAGCTGCCGGTCTTGTTCTCGACGAACGAGCCCGGCCCGACCATGCCGGCCTCGGTCTTGAGCGGGACCGCGGCCGCTCCCAGTGGCAACTCGTCCACATCCGGGAGCCACTTCTTGGCGGTCTTGAGAGACATGTGACCGTGGGACTCGCCCAGGACGACCCTGCCGAAGGCCGCCCTCGCGGCCTTGGCGTTCAGGTCGCCGACCTTGGGTCCGAGCCGGTCGCCGAAGATCTGCATGATGCCCATCTCGACGGATTCGATCTTGACCAGGCCAGTCACCTTGGCGATTGCGCCGAGAATGGCGGAGTTGGTCGCAGGCTGCTTGAGCACCTCGAGCGCGACCGAGGTCGCGTCGACGGTGGCCATCTTGACGTCGATGCCCACATCGACCTCCTCGGGCTTCCGGGCGGTGTTGACTATCACCATGCCGCCCTTCTTGAGCCCTTCGACCACGTTGACCGTGCCGATCAAGGTCTCGTCCAGGACAACCACGTAGTCCGGTTCGTAGACCTGCGTCTTGCGGTATATCCGCTTGCTGTCGATCCTCGTGAACGCGAGCACCGGTGCCCCACGTCTCTCAGCCCCAAAAAACGGGAACGCGGTCGCATACCCACCCTCCTGGTGAGCGGCACTCGCGAGTGCTTGAGCCGCCATGACCGCGCCCTGTCCGCCGCGGCCGTGGAATCGTACCTCGTACATCCTTGAGCCTCGCGACTTTTCGAATAGATGAGACGGTTTTAAGGCTTTCTGTGCAACACCGCCAATCTACGAACACCCAGCGCACAACCGCCACGACTTCGAAACGTGGGCAAACCGGGCTGTCCGTTCACGAGCATCGACGAACAGGGCATCGCGCATGTCCGGTTTCGCAGGCCGACCCCTGTCCGAAGGGTCCGGGCCCAAAGGTTTTTTAGCGCAAATGGGGGATTTGCCTGGCGATGTCCAAGAAACCTGCCGAGGGAGTCTCCCTCAGGGTCGCCAGGGCGCACCACCAGTCGGAGGTCGGCTTGGGAAGGGCGAGGATAGACTCGACCACCAGGAAGGACCTCGATGTCGATGTCGGGGAGATAATCGAGATCGTGGGGAAGAAGAGGACCGCAGCGAAGGTCTTCAGGGCGGCGGCCGAGGACGAGATGAAGGGCATCATACGCATAGACGGCATGATCAGGGGCAACGCTGGAGTCTCCATAGGCGAGAGGGTCTCCGTCAGGAAGACCGAGTCCCCGCCGGCCCTGAAGGTCGTGGTCGCGCCCAAGATCCCGTCGGGCAAGAGGGTGAGGTTCGGCCAGGGGGTCGAGGGGCTCTTCAAGAAGGGGCTGCTGAACAGGGCGCTCGTCAAGGGGGACGAGATCATCATCCCGAACATAGCGCTCATGGGCGGGTTCCTGCCGTTCGTGGTCGCGTCCACGGCCCCGCAGGGCATCGTCCAGGTCACGGAACACACCGAACTCTCGGTCAAGACGGAGCCGGTCGAGGTGACCGAGCTGCAGCGGCCATCCACCACATACGAGGACATCGGAGGGCTCGAGGGGGAGCTGCAGAGGATCCGCGAGATGATCGAGTTCCCGCTCAAGCACCCGGAGATATTCACCAGGCTCGGCATAGACCCGCCCAAGGGGGTGCTGCTGTACGGGCCGCCAGGCACGGGCAAGACGCTCATAGCGCGCGCCGTGGCCAACGAGGCGGGCGCGAACTTCTTCTCGATACAGGGCCCCGAGATCATGTCCAAGTTCTACGGCCAGAGCGAGGAGCGGCTCAGGGAGATCTTCACGGAGGCCGAGAAGAACGCCCCGTCGGTCATATTCATAGACGAGATCGATTCGATCGCGCCCAGGAGGGACGAGGTCCAGGGGGAGGTCGAGCGCAGGGTCGTCGCCCAGATGCTCACGCTCATGGACGGGCTCACCAGCAGGGGGAACGTCATAGTCATCGCCGCCACTAACCGGGAGGACGCGATCGACCCCGCCCTCAGAAGGCCAGGCAGGTTCGACAGGGAGATAGAGATAGGCGTCCCGACGGCAGATGGGCGGAACGAGATCCTCCAGATCCACACGAGGGGCATGCCCCTTGACGAGACCGTGGACATGACCCATATCGCGGATGTCACGCACGGGTTCGTCGGGGCGGACCTGGCCGCGCTCGCGAGGGAGGCGGCGATGCGCGTGCTGCGCAGGTACTTGCCGGACATAGACCTGGACAAGCCCATCCCGGTCGATATCCTGGAGAAGATGCGTGTCTCCCAGGCGGATTTCATGGACGCGCTCAAGGACGTAGAACCCAGCGCCATGAGGGAGGTGCTGGTCGAGATCCCCAAGGTGGGCTGGCAGGACGTCGGGGGGCTCGAGGCCGTGAAGAAGGAGCTCCACGAGGCGATAGAGCTGCCCATCGAGGACCCGCAGGCGTTCATACGGCTGGGGATCAGGCCGCCAAAGGGTGTCCTGCTGTACGGACCGCCAGGCACCGGCAAGACGCTCATCGCGAGGGCCATCGCGAACGAGTCACAGGCCAACTTCATATCGATCAAGGGTCCGGAGATCATGTCCAAGTGGGTCGGCGAGAGCGAGAAGGCCGTCCGCATGATATTCAAGAAGGCGAAGCAGGTCTCGCCCGCAATCATCTTCCTCGACGAAATAGATGCCATCGCGCCGAGGCGCGGAGCGGGGAGCGACTCGGGGGTCACCGAGAGGATCGTCAACCAGCTCCTCACCTCGATGGACGGGCTCGAGGACCTGGCGAATGTGTTCGTGATAGGGGCGACCAACAGGCCCGACATCATGGACCCGGCTCTGCTGAGGCCAGGCAGGTTCGACAAGCTCATCCTCATACCCGTGCCTGACCTGGAAGCCAGGTTGAAGATCCTGCAGGTCCACACGAAGACGATGCCCTTGGACGGGGTGGACATCGACGGGATGGCGGGGGCCCTCGAGGGCTACACCGGCGCGGACATCGAGAACCTCTGCCGGGAGGCGGCGCTCGGGGCGCTCAGGCAGGACCGGGGGGCGACGAAGGTCACCCAGGCGCACTTCCAGAAGGCGATGGAGAAGGTGAAACCATCGACCGACCCGGAGACCATGAAGTACTACGAGATGCAGGCCCGGACGATGAAGACCGCAATGTCTAAGAAGAGCAAAGAGGATAATGCCCTCGGCTACTACAGATAGCTGGAGATGGGATGAGCATGCGCAAGTTTATCACCGAGCTCAAGGGCAAGACTGTGATGACCAACGACGGCCAGATACTCGGCATGATCGAGAACTTCCTTATCGACACCAGGTCGGGCGAGCTGCAGAACGTGCTCGTCATACCCGCCGAGGAGGTCGAGCCGCGGCTGTTCAAGACGGACGCGCAGGGAAGGTTGGTGCTGCCCTTCAGCGAGATGAAGGCGGTCCGGGACGTCGTCGTGATGAACATCCAGTGAGCGCCCCGGGCATCCGACTGGTCCTTCCGTAGAGGCAACTGCTACAGCGTAGGCCCTCTAACCCTTCTTCGCCATCTTGGCCTTGAACCTGACCAGGCGCGAGACCAGCTCGTTCTTCGTGCCCCTCTGGTTCAGACCAACGGACGCGCAGAGCGCCTCCAGCTCGACCTTACGCATGGCCTTCAGCTCCTCGGACTTGACCGAAGCGAGCGATTGCCCGGCCGAGGGCTCGTCGCCGACCACCAGGGGCACATGCGGTTGTGGCGCGGGCTGCGCGACGACGGGGTCCGGTCCCGGGGGCGCCGCCTCCGACCGGCCTGACACCGGCATGGCAGGTAAGTCCTGGACCGGCGCGTGCAGGTTCGCCATCGCGTCCTTGAACTGCGGGGCCAGCCTGAGCGATTCGTTGAACGCGACGAGCGCCTCGGGGGCCCTCCCGAGCCTCTTGAGCGCGATGCCTTTGTCGTTGTAGGCCTCGGGCGTCTCCGCGATCCTGACCGACTGCTCGAACGACTGGACGGCGTCCGGGAGGACATCGATCGACAGCTGGCAGAACCCCTTGTTGGTCATGGCCACGGTCGTCGGCGCCATCACCAGGGATTCCTCGAAACATGCGATGGCTTCGCGGACGCGCTCGACCCTGTAGAGGACGCAGCCGCGGTTGCTCCAGGCAGCAGGGTAGTTCCTCTGCGCCCTGATCGCCCTGTCGAACTCCGTGCCGGCCTTCTCGGCCTCGCCCTTCCGGAGCAGAGCGACCCCGAGGTTGTTGTGTCCCTCCGCCTGGTCCAGCGGCATCTCGAGCGCGCGCGTGAACGCCTCGACGGCCCCGTCGGTGTCGCCCATCTCCAGCTTGACCATGCCCCGCATGTTCTGCAGCATCGCGAGGTTCTCCATCGTGGCCGCGACCTCGACAGCCTCGATGGCCCGCTTGTAGTCCTTGCACCTGTATGCGTCGAGCGACGCGACGGCCTTCGAGAGCCAGCCAGAACCCGATCCGCGTAGGGATTCGGCCACCTTCGAGGCGCGCTCGTGGTCGCCCATCTGCACCAGGACCGAGTACATGTTGAAGAGCGCGGGCGCGTACTTCGGGTCCGCAGCGATCGCGTGCTCGTAGGTCTTAGCCGCAGCCTCGAGCTTGCCCTGTTTGAACAGCACGTTGCCCGCGGCGGTCAGCAGGTCGGCCCGCTCCCCTTCGAGCTTGAGCGACTTGCCGAGGAACTCGAACGCCTCCTCGGGCCTTCCGAGCAGCAGCAGCAGCTCGGCCCGGTCGCCGTACACCTCCTCGACGACCTGCTCGACAGTCTCCTCGTGCACCCTGGCCACGACATCCTCCGGCAGGGACGGTTTGGCCGCGGTCGCGGCCGCCTGCAACGTCTCCTGGACCGGCTGGCTCTGGGATGAGAAGATGTCCTCGACTATGCGCGGGACATCGACGAAGCGCTCGGCCATCTTCCTGGACTCCTCCTCGATGGCCCTCCGCGCCTCAATGTACTCCGGGTCCAGCTTGAGGGCCTGCTCGAACGCCGCCTTGGCCTGCGTCACCTTCCCGAGCTTCCTCAAGACGAGCCCTTTCAGATACCACCCCTTGGGCAGCTCCGACCGGACCTGCGTCATCCGCGTGAACGCCTCCAGGGCCTCGTCGTACCTGGCCAGCTCGTAGAGCGAGTTCCCGCGGTTCATCCATGCCTCGGCATAATCGTGCTTGAGCTCGATGGCCCTGCCGTAGGACTCGAGCGCGTCGTTGGTGCGGCCGAGCTTGTGCAGCGTCGCGCCCCGGTTGTTGTGGACCTTCTCGAGACGGTAGTTGAGCTTGAGCACCCTGTCATAGGTCTCGAGCGCCTCCGGGTACCTGCCGAGCCTGTGGAGGGTCGAACCCTTGTTGACCAGCGCCTTCTGCATGGTCGGGTTGTACAGGAGCGCGCGGTCGTAGCACATGATCTCCTCGTTGTACCTCGAGAGGGAGAAGAAGCAGTTGCCGAGGGAGAACCAGGTCTCGTCGCTCTCGGGCAGGAGCTCGAGGGCGTGCCTGTAGCACTCAAGGGCCTGCTCGTGATAGCCCATCTCGTCCAGGGTGTTGCCCTTCATACGCCAGGGGACGTCGTAGGAATCGTCGAAGAGTATGGCCCGGTCGAACGCATCGAGGGCCTTCATGTGGTCCTTGTCAGCCAGGGCGTTGTAGCCGGCGGCCATCGCATCTTCGAGCCGGGCGTCCGCGCCTGGCATCGGGACCCTCTGGACCGCCTCCTTCCTCGTGTCGGCCGCGCGCACGATCTCCTTGTCCATGTCGAACCGGCGCAGCAGCGCAACGAGTTTAGACCCGTCCGCGAGGCCGATGCCGCTCTGCTCGGCCAGCTTCGCGGCCTCATCCGCGATCGACGATATCGTGAGCACGAGCGCCCTGGGAGACTCGGCCCTGGTCATGTAGGACACGAGGCTCTCGATGTCTCCTTTCACGATGGCCTCGTCCCTCCTCGAGAAGAACACGGTGTACTTGGTCGCCTCGCGCCTGTGAACGCAGTCCGCGATGACGAATGTGCCCTTGGGACGGCTCTTCATGATTTTGAGTTCAAGGTAGCCGAGCACGCGCTCGACCAGCCGGCCGAAATCCTGGTCCGAGAGCGCCTTCACGGCATCTATGACCCTCACGTCCGAGCGCTCGCTGAGGATCTTGTCGATCTCGACCATCAGCCCTCACCTGCGCCCTTCATAGAACGGAGCAACCTCACTGCGTCCCTGTTGTCCGAGTCGAGCCTGACCGCCTCCTCGAGCGCGGCCCTGGCCTCGTCGGCCATGCCCAGCGAATTCAAGGCCGCCCCTTTCCTGCCGAGCGCGTGGGAGTCGGCCTGCGCCAGCGAGAGGTACTTGTCGTACGCCTCCACCGCGCGCCTGTGCTTCTCCTTCTCGAACAGGAGGTCGGCCTTGAGCAACCAGCCGCTGGCATCGTCCGGCTCGATCAAGTTGTACTTGTCGAGGCACTGGATCGACGCACCCCATCTCCCCAGCTCCCGCATGGTCTTCGCCTTGCCGAGCCAGGCGTGGGAATTCTCCCCGTCGATCTGCAGGGCGCGGGAGAACGCCTCATCCGCCCCGCTGTATTTCTTGTTGACGAACAGCGTCTCACCCATGAGCAGCCATGACTCGATGAGCTTAGGGTCGATCGTGACAGCCTTGCTCAGGTACTGCACTGCCGCGCCCCACTTGTTCTCCTTCGCGGACACGACTCCGCGCCAGTGCCAGGCGAGTGGGTCGTTCCTGTTCCTCTCGTAGAACGAATGGGCCCTCGCGGACGCCTGGTCCATGTCACCCAGGCCCACGAACGCCTCCAGCAGCATGAGCTCCGCCTGCCTGTCGTTCGGGTCCGCCCTCAGCACCTCCTCCAGCGATTGGGCCGCAGAGTCGTAGTCCTTCGCCGCCAGGGCCGCCCGGGCAGCGTCCAAGGGAGCCAGTTCCTGCGCGGGTTTCGCCTTTGGCGGCTCGCTCTTCACCCTGTGCTCAGCGTGCGGGTGAGCGGCCGGAATGGCGGCCGGCGCGGACTGGGCCGTCCCCTTCCTCAGGTCCTCGATCAGGTCTGCGACCTTCTTGTCCAGGTCGGGTGTTCGCGAGAACGCGCGCTGCCTCTCCGCGAGAGCCGCGTCCTCCACCCTCCCGATGTCCCTGAGCGTCGCTATGACCTCGTCGTGGGCGTCCTGCGTGTTGAAATCCAAGGTCAGGGCCTTGTCGAAGCACTCGAGCGCGTCCTCGTTCCTGCCCATGTCCCTGAGGACCCTCCCCTTGAGCACCCAGAGCGATGGTGTCTCCCCCTGGACCAGTGCTTCGTCCACCATGCCCAGCGCATCCATCTGGTTGCCCAGCTCGAGGTGGACCCTGGCGAGCGCCTCGCCGATCCGGGGATCGCTCGGGAAGTGTCTGAGGGCGTCGGTCAGGTACCTCTCGGCGTCCTTCCATTCCTGGGAGTCGATGCAGAGCATCCCCAGGTCCCTGACCGCGATCGAGTACAGGTCGTCCTTCTGACTCACCTTGGAGAAGAAATCCTTCGCCTTGGCCAGCATCTGGCCCCGGCGGGCGTCGCGCCATCCCTTGGAGGTCACCCGTAGGATGATGCCCCTCGACGACGACCAGTAGACGACGCCTACGCGGATGTAAAGGTCGCTCGATCCCTCGAGCGGATGCATCTGCTCGGCGGTCTCGACCCGCTGGACGATGCTGGTGATCGTCTCGGCCGCCTCCTCGGTCAGCAGCATCGCGGGCTGGTCCAGGTTCAATGTGACACCCAGATGCGCGAGGAGCGAGTTGCACAGCTCGTGGAAGCCTCTGAGGTCGCCCGCGGGGAGCGACTGGAGCGATGTGCCCAGGACATGTCTCTGGAGGTCCGTGGATTGGAGTCGGACATAACCGGACCCAGGCGTTGGCCCGAGCATGGTCGCGAGCGATCCCTCGGCCCGCATCTGTGTGAAGACGCTCGGGCCCACAAGCACGGGGTCGAGGAAGAATCTGGCATCTTTCGCGCATGCGTCCGCGCACGCGTCGCAAAGAAGGGAATCCTCCTCAGATGGGCCTCCGCATTTCAAACAGGGCACACACTACCCCCTACTGCAGTCCCATATTGATCGGCTGATATAATCATACCGTCGCGGGACGGCTGGAGCCGTCCATGCGCTTGGCCATGTACATGCCATCCCGCTCATAACCCAGCCGACGGTAGTAGTTCCTAGCGCCCACCCCGCTGGTCACTCTGATCTCCTCGAACCCCGCCTCCGCGGACCGCCGTTCGCATTC
>Ga0315287_10002330_pt1 | contig 17945 bp, 12 predicted proteins | sample YL17G11_0_MG_FD_205037 | JGI IMG/M metagenome (GOLD analysis project Ga0315287, IMG submission 205037) | Sediment microbial communities from Yellowstone Lake, YNP, Wyoming, USA - YL17G11_0 | ecosystem: Environmental > Aquatic > Freshwater > Lake > Sediment | place: USA: Wyoming | collected...
ACGCCTCACCCTCGATGCCAAGCACAATGCTCTTGCCTAAGTCTCGACTAAGGTCGCGGATCGTGCGCGGTATCGGCTTGAATACGGCCGCAAGTGGCACCTTTCTGAGGTCGGTGATCCGCACCTGTATCGTACTGTTTATTTTGTGCATTTCATCTAGAAGCTCGCCAAGCGAGGTGAACTCCCTGTTGCCGACATACTGAGCTTCAAGTGAGCGTACAATTTTATTGACCATGTTGCGTATCACTGTGATCTCACCCGAGTACCCGGAGAGTTCGTCGAGCATATTAATCGGTACAGCGATGCTATCTTTGGCCTTGCTCTTATGCGCATCGCCCTTCGCTGCACCAGCCGGACTTACTACGGCTCGCTCCCCTGGCTTAGCAGCATCCGTACCTGAGCTGCCTGAATTTAGGGATAGCTCCGGAAGAATTTCATTCAGGTTGTAGGTATGCAGGGATTTCGTGGCGACACTGGCGACCAACCCTTTAATGCGATCAAATCCCTTAAAAAGGATTTCGTAGATCTCATCAGTGAGGGTGAGCTGGCCCTTTTTGAGCCCTGATATAATGTCCTCATACTTATGCACATATCTTGTAATCACATCAGAATCTAGGCAGCCGCTCGATCCCTTTAAGGTGTGCGCGCCGCGAAAGATTGCATTGATGGCCTCGGCATTGGCGCGATCATGCTCAAGTGACAGCAGCACCGGCTCCATTTCATCGAGTATGCTCAACCCTTCTTCGACGAAAATCCCTGCTAACGCCTGGCCTTCGCGAATCACATCGACGCGAGGTGTTGCCTCCTTGGCAAGGCGTTCACAAAATTCCTGTCCGCCGATAGGTTTGTCGATAAATGACGAAATTCGCAGATCAAGCGCTGCAAGCGCCATGCCCTTGTCGATAAAGGCTGAGACCATAACAAAAGGAACCATCGTACCGCCGGCAGCCATCAAGGCGGCACGCAACTCAAAGCCGTTCATCTGCGGCATCTGGTAGTCAGAGATCACCAGGACTATGCTACGCAGATCGGTTTTGAAGGCGTCAATGGCAGCTGTTGGATCCTGCATAAGGATCGGGGTAAAGCCTGCCTGAAGTACCAGGTCCCGGTAGAGCTCCAAAATGTCTAGCTCATCATCCACGCAGAGGACTTTGAGATCTAGGTTTTTCACGGAGGGACTTTCCATGGACGGCTCTCAGCGGCAATTTGTCGATTGGGCGGTAACTGGATGATACGCCCATCACCATCCCTTGTCATCACTTCTTATATACAAATTCTATTTAGTTTTGTGCCTAAGAATAGTGACCGACCTATCAAAATAGGACCATGGATTATCGAGTATAAATCATTTTATTTGCGAATACTTCAAGCCGAACATCCTTAAGTTTTGGTGCATCAAGCCGACACCTAGACCAACGCCATTAAAATATAAGGGTCCGCCATGAGCATTAATGTCACCATGATCAGAGAGTCGTTCGCCACCGCTAAGCCCATCATCGATCAGGTCGTTGCGCGATTTTATGAAAATCTCGCCAGCGATTTCCCTGAGTCGACACCGCTGTTTGCCAAGGTCGACATGGTGAAGCAAAAGGCCGCACTACGTCAGTCACTGATTGCTGCAGTTGATAATCTCGATAAACCGGAGATTTTGAGTAAGTTTTTGCTTGGACTTGGCGAGCGCCATGTCGCTTACGGGGCCGTAGACTTACACTACAGTTGGGTTGGCCAGACCTTGCTGAAAACTTTTGGACAGTTCTTTGGTGCGGCCTGGACCCCGGAACTTAGCTCGCAGTGGACCGAGGTCTACGGCGTTATTGCCGACGTCATGAAGAAGGGGGCCCTCGCTGCGAGTACGGCCCAAGTGCGGTCGATCTCAGGCAGGGAGCGCCTCACCAGCAACGACACACCGGCCTTAATCACCGCCATTGAGGCGGAAGTTCCAGCGCTTTCAATCGCTATCAGGGAAGAGATCCGCCTCGTCGTGCGGGCCACCGTCTTGAAGCAGATCAAAGCCGAAGTAAAAAAGTGGTTTGACGAGGAAATGCACGATATTGCCCGGACCGCCGCCGAGGAGTCGACGCGAAAAGCTGGATAGAACGGTGTACCGCAGGCGCTCAATATGGGATAATAACAGCGGCAGCCTTTGCCTTGTTGGAGACACCCATGGGCCTGCGAATCATCGACCGGCACAAGCCGGCGCCCACCGCCCCCGTCACCGAGGACGAAATCATGGCTAGCCTCGCCGCCGAAACCAGCAGCTGGCCGGCTGCGCGAGGCTTTGGCAGTGCTGAAGCGCAACGCCGCTTTCTCGATCATGTTAAACAGGTACGTGCGCGCCTGCTCTCACCGGCCGAAGTCGCGGCAAGTGCGCAGCGGGTGCGGGCCAGTATTACAGCTGGCCAAGTCGATGCCAACGCCATGCACGGCCCTGTCGACGTGGCGACCCTGCTGGAACTCCTTTAGAACTGCCGTTTGGCGCCGAGGGACCTTCATGGCCGATGAATTCAAGTCGATCCGCGAAAATCTATTTAAGGTCCTGGTGGGCAAGCCCTTTGCCGAGCGCAATGATGAGTTTGACGACGGCGAGACCTTAGGCGGGAGCGCTCCCGGGATGGACGCTAGCGCCGCCAAAGCGCTGCTCGGCGCCCTCTTCGCTAGGGCGGGCAAGGGCAAGGACGAAGTCGTACAGACCATGGCAAGAGAGGTTGGCATGGCGGTCGCAGCCATGCTAAAGGAACCCCTCGCGCAGCTAGCTAAACATCAAAAGCTGCAGATCTCGTTTGAGTTCGTACCTAAAGATGGCGAAGTCAAGGCTGGTGAAGAGGCCACCTTGAAGACCCAACCACCCGCAGCACCTGAGAAAAAGACCCACGCGGCCACCCCGCGCCGCAAGAAAGCAAGCCGTGCAGCTGACGATTGAAGGAATGGCCTACGGCGGCAAAGGCGTCGCCCGGGTCGATGGTAAGGTTTACTTCGTCGCTGATTCGGTACCAGGCGATGTGCTCCTAGCAACGGCTACCACTGATAACGGCCGCTATGGTGAGGCAGAGGTCAAGACGCTGCTGGAGCCGAGCCCCCTACGCGGCAAGGCTCCCTGTGCTGTGGCATTGGCATGCGGCGGTTGCCAGTGGATGGGCATCGATTACCGCCAGCAACTCGAGTGGAAGCAGAGTTTCATCAGTTCGGCTCTGACCCGTATCGGCAAGCTCAGTGCCGAGCTCAACATCGAGATGATGGCCGCACCCCAGGCCTACCATTACCGCAACCGAGTCTTACTGCGCCTGCATTTGACTGAAGACGGCAAATTGACCCTGGGCTATTTCAAGCGTGGTACGCGCGAGCTAGTCGCCATCAGCGATTGTGCTATCGCTGCCCCAGCGCTCAATGATTTTATCATCGCCCTGCAGGCAACGCCTTGGGACCATCTGCCAGCATTGAAGTTACGCCTCGAGTGCCAAGAAATCATCGCCACCGGCAGTGGCAACCTGGTCATCACGCTCCACCCAGGCGAGGGCCCACGCTCTGGTGTCGAGGCCTTTGCCGCTCGCCTAGCGCAATTCAGCCAGGTGCATTGGGTGGGACTCGGAACGGCGATGGAGGCAGCCCCTAGTGTTTTATTTGATCACGATCTGGAGCGCAGTTTTCTCACCCTTCCCGGTCAATTCCAACAGGTCAATATGGCCCTCAACCGCACCCTACGGCGGCTAGTCCAAGACCACGTGCAAGCAACTAAGCCTGGCCGCATCCTCGACGTCTGCTGCGGCAGCGGCAACCTCTCATTGCCGCTTGCCGATGGCATACGCTATATCGAAGGCGTCGAGGCGAGCAAGAAGGCCATTCAGATCGCAAGGGCTAACGTCGATGCCAACCTCCTCACCAACGTGCGTTACCTAACGGGAGACGCCGAAAAGCACCTATGGGCCTGCGACCGCAATCAAGACCCCTTCGACCTGGTGGTCCTAGATCCACCGCGCCAAGGGCTGCATAAGGGCATGGCGCCGCTAAAGAACATGGCACCAAAGCACATCATCTATGTGAGCTGCGATCCAACCACCCTGGCGCGCGACCTCGGCTACCTGTGCCGCAACGATGGCTATCAACTGACGCGCGTCGTCGGTTTGGACTTCTTCCCCAATACCTACCATGTCGAAACGGTAGCCTTTCTCGAACGTTGCTAGTAACGGTGCCGGCGGCCCAAAGGCCGCCTCAAGCCCAAATAATGGGCCCTACCTACCGATAATTGCCAACGCTAAATCCAGCCGGCCAAAAGGCGCAGAGAGCTGAACCCCTTGGACATTTACGCCTAGCTTTTCGACCATCTCGCGGGCGATATCGACACCGACCTGTTTCGCGTCTTCAGATTCCTTGACCTTAGACATGCGCTCCATGATGTCAGCCGGAATCACCACGCCAGGCACTTCATTATTCATGAACACGGCATTGCGGTAGCTGACCAATGGCCAAACCCCAGCGATGATCGGAATCTTGATCTTGTTCTTATCCATGAAATCAAGCAGCCGAAAAATCGCCTCTGTATCGAAGACTGGCTGGGTGATGGCCCATTCCGCCCCGGCCTCAGCCTTGTATTTAAAGCGTTTCATCTCATAGTCAAAATCGCGGTGCACGGGATTGACGCCAACACCGATCGACAAGGCCGTCGGCTCACCGATACTGCGCCCGCCCAGATCAATGCCACCATTTAATCGCTGCACCATGTTGGTGAGCCCGATGGCATCGACGTCAAACACCCCAGTAGCGTTTGGATAGCTACCCATCTTTGGTGGATCACCAGTCACCAAGAGCAGATTGCGTAAGCCGATGGCTTGGGCTCCTAGCATATCCGACTGCATCCCAAGTAAGTTGCGATCACGGCAAGTATAATGCAGCACGGTCTCGATTCCAGCCCGTTGCTCGATCATGACCGCGGTCAAAATCGCGCTCATTCGGGCCGATGCGCGCGGGCCATCCGGGATGTTAACAGCGTCAATACCAGCGGCACGCAGCCGCGCCGAGTTGGCAAGAATCTTCTCTGGGCTCACGCCTGGAGGCGGCAACAGCTCTACCGAATAGACCCGCTCGCCATCGACAAGCTTGCGTGCCCAGCTACTTTTGCTGCGAGCATCGGCACGTGGCGCCTCTTCGACCTGCGGCGCACCCTGCGGATCACGCGGGGTCACGTCTGAAGAAAAGGAGACGAATCGGCCGGTGGTGCCGCCGCTCAGCGCCTTATAGTGACGGATGGCATTGGCCATCGCCCTTACGTGTTCCGCTGAGGTACCACAGCAACCGCCGACGAACTGCACCCCGGCCTGCAGAAAGTCCTTGGCAAACTCCGCCATATACTCAGGAGTGCTCATATAAATCTGGCGACCGTCGACCTCCTTGGGTAGTCCGGCGTTCGGTTGGAAGCTGATTGGCCGCTGTGTCGCCGCACGGATCCGAGCTATCGCGGCCATCATCGGTGCCGGGCCAACCGAGCAGTTAAGGCCGACGACATCAACCTGCCATTCGTCCAGCTTCTTCATCGCCCATTCAATCGGTGTGCCGATCGGTGTATTGCCATCAGGATTCATCACCATGTGGGCGATGATCGGCAGGGTGGGCGCGACCTCGCGCGCGGCCAGGATCGCCTGCTGGATCTCACTGATATCGGAGAAGGTCTCTAAACACAGCACGTCGATCTTGCCCGCGACCAGGCCACGAATCTGTTCAGCAAAAGCCTTGCGGGCCTCAGCGAAAGACGTCGGCCCCCAAGGCTCCATGCGCACTCCGAGCGGGCCTACCGAACCGGCGACGTAAGCCTGGCCCGCCGCGACGCTACCCGCCAGCTCTGCTGCTGCCTGGTTAATCGCAAAGGTCTTTTCCTGCAGGTTGTGGGCTGCCAACTTGAAGGCGCTGGCACCAAAACTGTTGGCCGTGAGCACCTGTGCGCCAGCGGCGAGGTACTCTTGGTGCACTTCTTTAACCAACCCGGGCGACGCTAGATTAGCGTCTTCGAAGCAACGGTTGATGAAGATGCCTTTATTATAGAGAACCGTGCCCATCGCGCCATCGAAGAGCAGGTTGTCGCCGGCGGCTAGGGCTGCGGCAAAGGGTTTCAGCGTCAATTGATTGGTCCTTATAAAATCCAGCACACCGCTACAAACGCAGCGACTACGGCAAACGACCAATTGTAGCTGGCTTGCCAGCCATTTAAAGCATTATTTTGCGCGCGACCGACTTTCGCTGACTGGATTTGGCAGCAACTGCGGAAAACCACGGGCCAGGGTCACTTGACCCTTCACTGCACTCTTGGGCAGCAGCACAAAGCTAACGTAAAAACGCGAGCGTTCAGCATCGCGGCGGCGCGGGTACACCCAAGCGCGGAGGCGTGAGCGGAAGCAGTTGAGCAGGGTCAAATCAGGTAGCGACTGGGGATCGATGCCGAGGACCTGGATTTGTCCATTGGGCTGGATCTCGACCATCGCCCCGAATAGCCCGCCCGGCGCCAGTCCAAGATCCCGACTCTGCGTCAGCAGATTATCATAGCAATCACTCATGCCACCGAGATTCTGCTGCACAAATGCGAATATTTCAGCCTTGGTCAGCGCCTCGCTAGCGCGTGGCCGCCGGCTGGCCGGAGCCGGCAAAGCCGCTGGCGGCGCCTGGTTGCGGACCGCAATGCCCAAACACTTTTTCATAAAAGCGTTGTCATTGACGCCGGCATCGACCATGCGCTGGAAGCAGCTTTGGTAACGACTGGCCGCGGTAGCTTCGGGAGTCACCGCCGGTGCTGCGACCTGAGCGCTGCCATAAGCAGGTGGCGGCGGCGGCGCATCAAAGCCCCCAGAGCCAGGGTCGGCCACAGCGCTACTGCCTAGCAACCAACAAAATCCCATCCACCCAGCTACTCTAGCCATCAGATCCCCTGTAAAGCCACGCTACCACCGCCTTTTTGCCGCAGGCTAAAGGCCCGCTGCACCAAGTCGTAAGGTAACCGGTAAGCGTCGTCCAAATCAACTAAGTCAAGCAAGGTCCGCAGCGTTTCGGGGTACTGGCCGAGCTGCAACAGCCTGGTCGCAGCTAAGGCACGCATACTGATATCGTGGCTCATCGGCGCACCAGCGGCGGTCAAGGCCGTGAGCAAAGGCAGCGGATCAAAGCCCTGATCCAAGCGGTCGGCGACGCCGTCCATCAAGGCAAAAACAAGGCACTGCACCTTGGCCTCAGACCAACTCTTGAGCGGCCCGAGCAGGGCTGCTTGATTGGCCCCCCGGCCGCTGCCGCCAGCCTGTAGCCGCAGCTGGTGCGCAGCGTAGTCTTTGACTGCGGCGTAATCGATCGGACAGGTTGGCGGCGATAGCACAAAGGCCTCGGCGAGGTGCTGCCAACGACCAGCAGCAGCCGGGCTAAAGCTTGCGGCGATCAGCGCCAAACCAGCCTGCAACTGTACCTGGTTTTGGCCTTCGGAGTAGCGATCGCCTGCCGCGGCCATAGCGAGTTTCGGAGCCGCGACTGCATCAAAATGCGCCTGCAGGCGCGGCGCGAGTGTGGCAGCAAAACCACCGTTTTGACCCTTAGCGCGCAGCGAGGCTGCGGCGAAATATGCCCTTAGCCATGGCGCCGACCACAGTCCGGTAGCCGCTATCGCCTGCGGTTGCAAGGCATCAACACTGAGGTATTCAACAATAAACGCAGTGCTTAACAGGTAGCTGGTCGCCCATGCGGCGGCGGGACTAAGTGGCGATGGCACCAGAGTCTGATGCGTCTGGGTGACGGCGTTCGGAGCAGCGGTACTCAGACTAGGTGGGGCAGCCCCAAGCAACAGCATGCTCAGGCACAGCAGTGTGCTTAAGCACCATGGCACCTGACGTGGCGAGCGCAATACCAGCAGCAGCGGCAGGCCGAAAAGAAATACCCAGAACCAAGTGTTAGCGGGCACTGTGCCGCTTGCCGCAACGATACCACAGCCCTTACCGGCCGAGGCGACGACCTGCTGCGTCCGTTCACCAAAGGATGCCTCAGGCTTTGCCTGGACCTGATTTTGTGCCAATATGCTCGCCGTCGTGGCCGCGACCTGCCCGGTTTTATAGGTGAGAAAGGCCCGCACATAACTGACGCGAGTCGCAACATTGATGGTTTCGACGCCACCGTCGTTGTTGATTTTAAGCCCCCCCCAATCCACTCCCAGCAGCTGATTGGTACGCGCATCGATCAAGCCAGAGCCGCTCGAACCATGGATGATGTCGCAGGTGTGCTTAAGACCATAGGGCAAGGTACGATCGAACTCCCACTGTCCGATGGGAAAGGCGCTCACGACGCGGCAGTTGCTAGCGGTGACGGCGGCAGTAGGGACCTTCGGACCACCCCCGGGTGGCACCGCCATTTGATCGGCAATCGCTGGATAATGCACGATCAGTGCGTCGCGCCCATCGGGCTTCAGATCATCGGCGGCAAGCGCCAATGGGCTGTAGGTAGGTGGCAGGGCGGTATCGAGTTTGAACACCGCGATGTCGCCGTCAAAGCTGGTACGCAGAGTGCCGACACGGCAATGGCTGACTGTAGCGCTTTCGGTCTGGCCCTTGATGAAGCCAAAGTAAACCTTGGTCGAGGCACAGGCCTGCGGCACCAACACCGCGGTGGTGACGCCTTGGGAATCTTCCTCGGCAAAGCAATGGTGATTGGTAAGGATGCGGCCGAATTCACCCGCCTGCTCGGGTGCAATCAAAGTTCCAGAGCAGTACTTAAGCTCCGATGCCGAGATCTGGGTCACAACCAATGCCGAGGCCGCTAAGACCCCATGATTAAACTCCGGCACGGAGGCCTTAGATGCCGGATGGATCTGACTCACCGGTCCGAGGATATATCCGGTCCGACTGCCGCCTAGCGAGCGCTGCTTGCAACTAATCATGGCCGTTGCGGTCAACACCATGATGGGAATGGGAGAAAGCAAAGCTAAACCCAAGGTCCTAATTGACAAGCGCAATGACATCTCCTTTTTGCAAACACCTAATCTCGGTTATTCATCGTCTTTGGACTCGGCACCGGCGGCGGTCATCAGCGTGTCAGCATCTTGATTGCCAACGGACTCATCTGCAGCCATCTGGATCCGTTCGCTACTTGATGCTTGACCTTTGAGCTGGCGCAACACCAGCTGCGCACGGTCCCTTAACGCCCGATCTTGGGTTCGTGAATCGCGTAGCACCGCGACCAAATAGGCCTCGGCCTTAGCCTTGTTATTGTATCCATTCTTATACACCAGGGCGAGGTTATACAGGGCAACTGCATGGTTTGGTCGCTGACTCAGGATATCGTTAAATACTGAGACCGCAGCGGGGAACTGGCGACTCCTAGCCAGGGCAATGCCCGCGCCGAGTAGGCTGGCGATGCAATTCTGGCAGCGACTGCCTACCACCTTGAAGGTAGCAGCTGCAGCGCTAGCATTACCGACTTCAAGCTGCAGGTAGCCGAGGTTGAGCCCCGCCGCCACTTGAGTCTGGTCGCTATCCATCGCTTGTTGGAAATAGACGGCTGCCTGCGCATAGTCTGCCGCTTTGCTCGCCGGCGCGAGTGCCCGCGCCAAACCCTTGGCATTCAAGGCAATCGCGCTACCTGGTTGTACTTGCTCAAGCATGCTGGCGTAGTAGTTGGCCATCTCGTAGTTACGCGCCATGATTAAAGCAGAAACTAACAGGCCCAAAGCCTGCGCCTCGCCGGGGTGCTCAGCTAACCTAGCCTTGGCTAAAAGGACGGCATTTTCGGCCTCGCCAGTCGCTAGGTTGCCATTCATCCGACCGAGAATGCTCTTGCCCTGCCGCTGTTGCAACCAATACGCTCGTTCATGCGGCGACACTTCAGGATTGTCATGTCCGACCTGGATCACCAGCGGGGAACCACCTTGGATCATTTGGTCACTTTGCGCCGAGCTGCGCCCAAACGTCGTGCAGCCACTTAGCAGAGTCGCGGCGGTCACAACACCTAAACATATCATTTTTATTTCAAACGTCGATTGAAAAACAAACATATAAAACTCCAAGTTTAGATCATTAACAAGTTAATCGACAGCAGCGGCAGCAGTCACTCCTCAGGTCACTCAGCATTCCACTGGACATAACCTTGGCCTGCCTCGCCAGTTAAGCGACTAGAGCCGAATTCAGTTGAGGCCTGCCAGAGTACGCCGGTGCTGGTTCCTGGGTCGACCTGACCGGCTTCGGTTACGGCGAGGGCCTTGGCCTCCGCGGTTTGAGAAGTGTTCGCTAGGTCATTCATGATGCTTTGTTTCAAATTTTTAAACTTTTGTACCGCAGCAACGGCCAGGGATTCTTGAATTTCGATGTCCTCGGCGGCCTTGGCAAAAGCCATGCTAACCTGCTCTAGGCGCACCATCGCCGGAGCACAGAAACTCGTAACTCCAGAGCGACACACCTCAAGGTAGCTCTGCCGCACGCTGTTAAAATCGGCGTAGCGAGCCTGTAAAGTCGCAGCTGGGTCCCTCAATTCAAGGTTGAAGTCACGGCGCTCGGTGGATTTCGCCCGACCTTCAGCAATCAAGTAGCGGGCCTCGCCAAGAGCTTCCTGGGCAGCAGGATGGTCGCTCATGGCCAGGCTAGCAGCAAGGCGCTCTACGTCCTGATAGCGAGAAGCCGCAGCGGCAAGGCGAGCTTGCATCGCCATGGCGGCCGCCTTGCCCAAGGGGCTAGCACCGGGATGCGCCAGGACTGCCGCCGCTGCAAGGCCAGCTCGGGCGTCCTCGCCATGCCGGACTTCGACATCTAGCGTGGTCACCAGCGCCTGGGCCGAAACAGCGCTGTCAGGCGACTGGCTAGCGGTGAGACGAAGCACACCGAGGGCTTCGCCGTAGCGGCCCCGACCGATATAAAGAGCGGTCAAGACGTCGCGCACGCGTTGCGCTTCGCTGTCTTTGGCATACTGCTTCACAAAGCGGTTGAAGAAGAAGATCGTGCTGTCTTCGAAGGTCATGGGCGCCGACCAGTCACCACCGTTGAGTAGGGCTTGACGGTAGTAGGAAGAACGAGGATACCGCTCTACGAATGCTTGCAGGGTCTTGACTCCGTCGCCGTGCCTCCCCGCGCCGCGGTAGGCCAAAGCCAGCATAAAAAAGGCTGCATCATGACGCTTAAAACCTGCATGTTCACGCACCACTTCAGAGAATTTGGTGATGGCCGCAGCGTACATCTGTGCTTCGTAAGCCTGTTTGCCAGATTCAAGAAGTGCCAAGGCCAACATATCGTGGGTGGCTAGAGCCTTACCTTGGTACATGGGCGCTAGATGCTTAGCTATGCACAACTTAGCCAGGTCGCTAAGGTCCTGCCACAACGATTGGCTTTGGTACGCGGTCAGCATGATGCCCGCGGCGTTGCCAGCGTTAGTACCAGCGGCGTCTTGACGCAGCAAGCCTTGCCAGAGGTCGAAAGCTTCGCCTTGCCGGCCGAGGTTGATCGCCAATAGGCCACGTTGAGCCGCAATAAACCAACTAGATTTAGTTTTCTGCACGCCGTCTAGTCGCGTATAAAGCGCCAGTAGTTCTTCACGATCGGCGCCTTTTTCTGCTACCAACCCACGCCAAGGCGCCTTTTCAGGCCAAGCCGCGAGGGAACTTTGTGCGCGAATAGCGAGGACTAAGTAGCCTTTGGCCTTAGCTTGGTCCTTGGTCTCGGCCAGATCCTTGTAGGCGGCCGCTGCTAGGGCGTATTGCCGGTGTACCAAGTACACCCTGGCGACGTGGGTCTTGACGTTTTCAATCATGGCGGTGTCATTTAACGTGCTCAGAAGATTGCTTGCCATAGTTACCGCTTCGCTACTCGCTGGGGCACTGGTGCTTGGTTGACTAGCATGCCTGAGCAGACCCAAAACAAAAGTCGTGTGGCGCTGACTAATGCCTAATGCCGTAGCCTTCGCCTGGGACAGAGACTGGGTACTGTCGCCGAGGAGGCCCGGATCCAGGTAGGATTTATAGGCGCCAATCAAGGCATTTTCATAAACTTTATTTTTTTTCATTTTAATCGCGACGAGGTGGCTTAAGTCTAACACGCGCAAGTCGAGCGGCGCGCGCTGTGGCGACTGCTCCAGGCTAGTGGCCAGTGCCTTGTATTTCTTGAGGGAGGCATCTAGATGTCCAGCCCGCAGATCTTCGAGAGCGGCACGTTCAATCACGGCCCTGACCGCGGCGGTCTCAGCATAAGCAGCTAAACGAAACGGAGGCTTGCTCCAAGCCATATTCTTGCCTTCGGCCAAGCGCCAAACGGACATGCCGTATGATAAGACAACCGCACGATCTGTCTCGGGAAGATCCGCAGCTTTCTGCAGGGCAGCGGCGAGTTGCCGGCGATAAGCCGCATTGGCACCGCTAACATGGCCGCCGCTAACGCTCAGCCCAGCGATGCTTCGAGCTAGAATCAAGCGCGTTAAAACTTGACCCTTAAGTGATAGCTTGGACTGCTGGCGCAGCAAAAAGGCCTCGGCCTTAGCTCGCTCCTTGCTCGGACCGCGGGTGGCGCTACTTAAGGCGTTGATTAAATCGCTGCGATGATTTGCCTGCAGCTCAGATGTCACCTCATTGACAAAAGGCAAGGTAAGCTCGACTGGCGGCAAGCTTATTAGTGGCGCGAAACCAGCCGCCGCCAGGTCTTTTGCGATAACGAATACAGACAAGTAGGTGACAAATAGACCTAAGGCCGCACACGCTAAGAAACTCGACCCAACCGTTGCATTTGTTCTGATCTGGACCACAGCTACACCCCGCTTCGCTTGGAGCTAATACTCAGGTGTGACAATGCAAAAGGCGTACTCATGGCCAGGACGAAATAAATCGTGTTCTTATCACTGGTTGCAATAGCCATCGGGCGCGACTAACCAATGCCTAGGCGTCGCTGTCAAAGCCTTAGACAAAGCCGACCCCGCAGGTTACATGCGCCCAGCTATGACCTAATGCGCCCAAAATTTTATCCATGAATCGGCCCTATGCGCCCATATTTACAGGATAAATCCAGAATAATTAGCGTTTTTATCGGTGCTCAGCCCTACACTTTCGGCGCGCCCCCACCGATGTCCAAGGTGGAGGACCTCGCGATGGAGCGTCTAAAAACCTTATTGCGCCTCGCGCTTTCCCAGCAAGCCCAGTGCTTGGTGCTGCGTAGCGGCAAGATCCCCGAACTAACGTTGGCCAGCGGGCGCATACCCGTCGCCGGCCAAGAACCAATCACCATGTCGCACGTTCAAAGTCTGTTTAGCCAACTTCTTGCCAAGGAGTTGCCGACCATTGCTGCCTTTAAACCGGCACACAGCTACCTGCAAATCCCCAACGTCGGTCGCATCGAACTTCTCGCAGTTCCTGCGGCACAGCCTTCCTTGCTGCTCTATCTACCAGGTGAAGGGTCTGCCCTGTTCGCTGCGGAGTGGCCAAAGTACCAAAACCAGGCGCTGCCATTAGCCCTAGCTAGCGGCGACGCCATGTTGCCGCCGCTGCCATTGCAGGCTGCCTTTAGACCGCAGCAGGTGAGCAGTATACCGCCGCCTCTGGCCTTCACCTCACAATCACCAACCAGTATTCCACCACCTGCTACCCCCGAACCTATGGCAGATATGGGCTATATTCCTGCCGGGCTGCTCGGCCAAACACCGGAGCTGCGCGGCACCGCCCAGATTAAATTAGCGGCGCCGCCTGCCGCGACAACTCCCCAGGAGACACCAAGGCCGCTCCTAGTGACACCACCGCTAGCAGTTGACCAAGGTCAGAATTTCAATCATCAAAACGACCTACAGCACCTGCCAAGCCAGTCCTACTTAGGCCACTTCGGCGTGAATACAACTGAGGCATCCCAGCAAGTCATTTTATTTGGTCCAGACGCCAGCGGCAATGCTGGTATCAGCGACGGCGAAAATCCTATCGACGACATTCTTACAGATATGATCAAACGCAAAGCCAGCGATGTGCACATGACTTGCGGTGAGCCGCTGTGCATGCGTATCGATGGCGACATAACCCGCATCGGTACTGCTGCCTTGACGCCCGAGGACCTAGAACGCCTACTGCTACCGATGATTCCACCGCGCAATAAAACTGAGTTTAGCGCCAGCAATGACACCGACTTTGCTTACGAAATTCGAGGAATAGGCCGCTTTCGTGTCAATTTATTTCGCGACAAAAACGGTGCCGGCGCGGTGATGCGCCACATCCCGTCGACGATCCTTACTGCCGAACAGCTTAAGCTCCCGCCGGCCATTACCAAGTTCTGCAGTCTGAGCAAAGGCCTAGTGTTAGTAACCGGGCCAACCGGCAGTGGTAAATCAACCACCCTCGCAGCAATGATCGACCTAATCAACAAAGAGCGCGCCGATCATATCCTGACGGTTGAAGATCCGATTGAATTCGTCCATCCGCAGCACAAATGCCTGATCAACCAACGCGAGGTGCACAAACACACCGGATCATTCGCGCGGGCACTCAAGGCCGCCCTACGCGAAGACCCAGATATCGTGCTGATCGGCGAGATGCGCGATCTTGAAACGGTCGCCATCGCCATTGAGACGGCGGAGACTGGCCATTTGGTGTTTGGCACGCTGCATACAAATACTGCGGTATCGACGATCGACCGCATCATCGACCAATTCCCCACCGATCAGCAAGCGCAGATTCGCATGATGCTTGCAGCCTCCCTGCGCGGCGTAGTGGCCCAGACCCTGCTCAAAAAGAAGAAGGGCGGCCGAGTTGCTGCCCATGAGATACTCGTGACCAACGATGCTGTCAGCGCCATGATTCGCGAGGGCAAGAACCATATGATTGGCAACCATATGCAATCGCAGAAGGCCGATGGAAACCTGCTGCTCAATGACTCGCTGCTCAAATTGGTCAAGGAGGGTATCGTCGACATCGACGAGGCGATGCGTAAGTCGGTGGACCGCAGCTCCTTTATCGAGGCCGCTAAACGCCAAGGCGGCGCCCAGCCGGCGCAGGCAGCGGCTCCGAGCCGGCCACCAGGCGGCGGCAATCCAACTGGGCGCTAAGGGCGTTTAGATCAGGGACTGCATTAAGAGACCTTCGTTGCCGCAGCCAGGCGCGCCGGATCGGCCGCTTCGCGTAAGCAACGAAACAGTGCATTAAACGGCGCACCAGTGGCACCGTAGTGGGCACCAGGATAATCGCCGCTCCAATTCCAAGTCGTCGCAAAAATATCAAGGTGGACCAGCGGGCTGGTGGCAAACTCATTAAGAAAATGTGCCGCCACACTGCTGCCACCGCCGATGCTAGAATGAGACGGCATTCGACCCATATTGGTCAAGTCGGCGGCATTCGTCGCGTTACCCTGGAGAAACGGCAGGAATTCACCCCAGAACGTAAACTCTTCACCGCAGGTTTTACCAGCTTGGGTCAAGCTCGCTTGGAAGGCCGACGAGGCGAAGTGCACCGGCGTAAAGAAGTTGCTGAACTGCCGTAGCGAGGCCGTAGTCAGGGTCGCTGCCGTCAAAGTCAAAGCCGGACGCATCTGCTGCTGTGCATAGGTGATCGCGTCAGCAAGGATCAATCGACCCTCAGCATCGGTGTGTTCGATAATGACGTCCTTACCGTTATAGGCCCGTATAATCGCTCCTGGCTTCATGGCTTTAGCATCGATGAGGTTTTCACAGCAGGGGATTACCACCGCAAGTGGACCAGCGTAGCCACTGGATACCAGTGCCATAAACAACTGGATCATCAATCCAGCTCCACCCATGTCGTTTTTCATGCAGTTAACGAAGCCCTCATGCGGCTTCAAGTTGATGCCACCGGTATCGAAGGTGATACCCTTGCCGATCAGGAGGAGCGGTTTAAGTCCAGGCTGCATGCCGGACGTAGCAATGTGCAAGCGCGATGGCGAACGCTCACTAGCTTGACCCACGGCAAGCAAGAGGTTCATACCTAACTCGCTTAGGCGCTCGCGGCCGAGGCTCTCGAAGGTGCAGTTAAACTCGCCGCAAAAGCCCGCCAAGCGATTGCCTAATTCGATCGAGGTCAGCTCGTCGGGGTTTTCGTTAACCCACTGGCGAAAGCCCAGCTGGGCCTTTAAGCGCACGGCCAGGTGCGGATCAGCCGCGTGCAGCGCATCGCCCTCGGGCGTCAAAAGGCGCAGGCCAGTCAATTTGCTGAGCTGGTAGCGCGGGTTCAGGTAGCGAGTCCAAAGGTCTTCAGCTAAGGCGAGCTCAGGACCAGCACTACCGCCTTCCATATAAATCGCAATTTTTTTCAAATTAAACATCGCCGCCACCTGAGCGTAGACCTTGTGCGCCAGCCAACGCCGTTCGAGCGGGCCCTGACCGGACTGGCGCCAGTCGAGTACGACGTATGGCGTGCCGCCACTGCCACCGATGAAGCCGATATGGTAGTGCAGGTAGTGGTGATTTCTGCTCAACGCCGCCACTGCGCCGGCGATCAATCCCTGTACCCATGGCGACCGAGGCTGCTCGGGTGGACCGATGACGACCAGCAACTCACCGACTTCGAGCTGCGCTTCGGGATTACCGGGTGGGACGACGATAACTGCTGGAATCATCATGAACGACCTCGAGAGCTAATATTTCGAAATTACAAATAAAAACAGCTGTTAGGTGCCACCATGATCGGCGCTGGTGGATGCCGACTTGGATGATGAACTATCAGAAGGTGGCCGTACCGACATCCAGAATGATAACACTAGCGGATACCTGCCTGGCCCACCAGGCTGATAGTCATCGTTCAAGGTGAGGCGCACAAAGCACATGAATCCAAACCTGCATTTATCCACCCTAGACGTAGGGATCCTAGACAGATTGCTGGCTAAATACCGCGTCTCGTTAGCCGACTCAGCCAAATTAGCCGCCGCCGTGCAGCGGCTGTCCGACCATTATCTGGAACACCCCGATGCGCCAACACCGTGGAGTCAAGACTGGGCGCAGATCGCTTATATTTGCTACTATTTGCCGCTCAATTACCGCCGCGTCCTCGGCGTCATCGCAATGGCCAAGGAGGTCGGCTTCTTCGCTGGCTTGCGCCACTACAGCGATTTTGGCAGCGGCCTGGGCGCGGTGTCCCTAGCTTTGGATGCAATGCTGCCCGGCCAATTTACCTCAGGCCACGCTATCGAACGCAGCAGCACGGCAATCGCCATGCATCGGCAGCTAGCGGCGGTAGGAGGCACTCCACTCACCTGGCTGACACAAGTGCCTGAACGGGGGTTTAGCGAGGCCAATCAACGGCTCGCCTGCTTCTCCTACGCCCTCACCGAGTTGCCGCTTATACCTGCCTGGGCTCTGCAACAGGAGGCCTTGATGCTGATCGAGCCAGCAACCAACCAGGATAGTCGGCGCCTGCTCGGCTGGCGCAGCGAACTCCAATCTCAAGGCTGGCACGTTTGGGCGCCGTGCACTCACGCCGCGGCATGTCCGTTGTTGACGGAGTCAAAGCGTGACTGGTGCCATGACCGAGTGCAGTGGGCAGCCCCGGAGTGGTTTCTGGCCATGGAGGAACACCTCCCCATGCGTAACCGCAGCCTGACCTACTCGTACCTGCTTTTAAGACGGACGCCACCGAGCGAAAGCCGGTCCCTTGCTCGCCTGACGGGCGACCTGATGCGAGAAAAGGGGGCGTCTCGGCAGATGGTGTGCCGTGGACCCAAACGAGAATTCTTTAGTTGGCAGCACCGCCTCGGCGCAGCACCGGCATGGCCGCGTGGCGAAAGGGTGCTGCTGGCCCCAGACATTGTCGAAAAAAGCAATGAATTGCGACCAACGCCTGGGCAGGTGCAACTGCTCACGACTGGCGAGCACTAAACGTCTTTTAAATTATAATTGAGCACGGAGGCTCAATGCTCCGGCGCCGGATTCTTGCCCCAGACTCGCTCTAAAAACTGATCGCGACCGCAGCTATTGCGGTAGTAACGGTAACGGATAGGATTTTTCTTGTAGTAATGCTGATGATATTCCTCAGCGGGGAA
>Ga0315287_10002331_pt1 | contig 17942 bp, 11 predicted proteins | sample YL17G11_0_MG_FD_205037 | JGI IMG/M metagenome (GOLD analysis project Ga0315287, IMG submission 205037) | Sediment microbial communities from Yellowstone Lake, YNP, Wyoming, USA - YL17G11_0 | ecosystem: Environmental > Aquatic > Freshwater > Lake > Sediment | place: USA: Wyoming | collected...
CGGACTGGGCGTCGGCGGCGGCCGGAGCGGCGGCTACGGCGGCGGCGGCGGAAACCAAGGCATCGGCGGCGGCATGGGCGGCATGGGCATGGGCGGCGGCATGGGCGGCATGGGCATGGGCGGCATGGGCATGGGCGGCATGGGCATGGGCGGCGGCGGCATGTTCAACGTCGCCCCCGAGAAGGTCGGACAGTTCAAGGTCGCCACCGTCTGCCTGGAGCACGGCAAGGTGGAGCCGAAACCTATTCCGTACGAGATCAAGCCCATCGACAGCTTTACCACCAAGCCCGGCGTTCGCGAGCTTTGCCAAGCGCTGGCCGCCGGTCAGATTGGACAGCGGGCAGCGCAGGCCGCCGCTTGGCACTTGAACAACGACATGAGTTGGGAGCAATTGGCCGCCAAACGGCTTCGCTTCGCCAATGGCACGAGCCAGCCCTACTTCAGCCAGGAAGAAATCCGGGGCGGCATGCAGGCGGCCGCCGTGGCCGTGAAGGTCGCCGAAGAGCGGCAGAAGCAACCGTCGAGCCCCAGCGCCAGCGCCTCGGCAAGCCAAAACTAACCGTTCACTGATGGAATTCGGGACGGGCCTCCGCAGGGCAAGAAGCAGCGAGAGGAGGTGCGGTCATGTGGCACGGCATTCGATCGGCGTGTTGGCGGCCCGGGCTAGGGGTCGCCGTGGCGTTTCTTTCCGCAGTGGCGGCGGCGGCCGAAAAGTCGCCGCCCAACGTGCGGGCGCAACCCGAAGCGGTGGAACTCTTCTCCGCGATCGACAAAGGGACCATTGACGTCCAGTTGATCCCTAAGAACTCCAGCGAGTGTCGGCTGTTGATTACCAACAAGACCGACAAGCCGCTGACGGTGATGTTGCCCGACGTGTTTGCCGGCGTGCCCGTGCTGGCGCAGCAATTTCCCAACGCCAATCAGAAGAACCGGGCGCCGCAGCAGATCGGCATCGGCAACAACCTGTTCCAGAATCCGATGGGCAACCGGAATCCGATGTTCAACGTGCCCAACCCGATGAACAACCAGGGACCAGGGCAGCGGCAGTTCCGGGGATTCAACGTCGCGCCGGAGAAGGTCGGCCAGTTGAAGCTTCCCGCCGTGTGTCTGGAATTGGGCAATCCCAACCCGCGGGCGGCGATCCCCTATCAACTCAAGCCGATCGAGGGCGTTACCGCCAAGCCGGGCGTGGCCGAAGTCTGCGCTATGCTCGGCCGCGGCGAGATCGACCAGACCGCTGCGCAATTGGCCGCTTGGCGCCTCAACAACGACGTGAGTTGGGAGAAGCTCGCCAAGCTCCCGCGGAAGCTGGCCATCGGTACCAAGCCGATTTACTCGGCCGAGGAGATCAAGGCCGGCCGGAAGGTCGCCGAGAAGGCCCTCGCCCTGGCGAAGGCGCAGCCGGCGAGCACGACGAGCAGTGCGCCATAGTCGGCAAGCGGCCGAAAAAGAATAACTTGTGCAATCTTGTAGGACGGATTTCCTAATCCGTCCCCAAAAAACTGGACGGATTAGGAAATCCGTCCTACGTGTAAGCCTCCAACTTATTGTTTTACAGACCCTAACCAGGAGCACAAATGCTGAAACAATCTATTCTGATTTTGTCCGCGACGCTTTCTCTCGTCAACGTGGCGAGATGCAACGACACCAACCCGCTTGCCGGCGAGTGGCGGTTTGAGATCGCCGGGACCAATGAGCCGGCGTACGCCCGCGAGTTGTCCGGAAAGATTCGGTTGCCCGGCACGATGGATGACGCGGGGCTGGGGCCGAAGAACACGAAGCCCCCAACCCTCGAAGGGCCGTACCGGCTTTACGACTACGCCGGGCCGGCCTGGTACCAGCGCGACATCGAGATTCCCGCGGCGTGGCAAGGGAAACGGGTGACGTTGTTCCTGGAACGCTGCCGGTGGGTCACCACCGTCTGGCTCGATGACAAACGCATCGGCTCGCAGGACAGTCTGATCGCGCCGCACGTTTATGATTTTGGCGCCGGTGTTGCGCCGGGCAAACACCGGCTGACAATCTGCGTGGACAACACGGTCAAGATCAACCTCGGCAAGTTTGTTTCCGCGCTGTTCGGCGGCACGTGGGGCAACATGAACGGAATCGTCGGACGGATCGAACTTGCCGCCACGCCGCCGGTATGGATTGACGACGTGCAAGTGTATCCGGACGTGGACAAGAAGCTGGCGCGCGTCGCCGTGAAGATCGGCAACGCCACCGGCAAGAATGGGCACGGAGCGTTGAGCGTCGGAGCGAAGAGCGTGGAGGCAACATGGGACGTGAATGGCGGACGTGCCGAAGTGGAAGTGGACATGAGCCGCGCAAAGTTGTGGGACGAGTTCGCGCCGAACTTGAGCGAGATAACGGTCAAATTGGGGGAGGACGGGCGCGTCGTGCGATTCGGGATGCGTAAGTTCGCGGCGCGCGGGACGCAGTTCACGATGAACGGACGGCCGGTGTTCCTGCGCGGGACGCTGGAATGCTCGGTGTGGCCGCTGACCGGCTACCCGCCAACGGACGTGCCGGCCTGGCAGCGGATTTACCGGATCATGAAATCGTATGGCTTGAATCACATCCGGTTTCACTCGTGGTGTCCGCCCGAGGCGGCATTCGCGGCAGCGGACATCGAAGGGATCATGATTCAGGCCGAAGGGCCGCAGGCGAACGTGCCGGCCGGCAGCGATCCGCAACGCGACGCGTTCATCGAGGCGGAGTTCAAACGGATCGTGGACACCTACGGCAATCATCCGTCGTTCTGCACGATGACTCTCGGCAACGAGTACGGCGGCAAGACCGAGTTGCTTACGCGCTGGGTGGACATGTTGATTCAGCGCGACCCGCGCCATCTCTATTCGTCGGCGTCATGCGCGCAGACAACCACCAACCGCCAATGGACCGAATTGGCGCGCGGTCGCGGCATCCCTGGCGCGGGCACACAACGCGACTTGCGCGACGTCGTCGCCAGCGACGGGCGGCCAATCATCGGCCACGAGATCGGCCAGTGGATGTACTTCCCGGATTTCAACGAGATGAAGAAATACACCGGCGTCATGGCGGTGAAGAATTTTGAGATGATCCGCGACGACCTGGAAAAGAAACATCTGTTCGACCTCGCGCCAAAATACGTTGAGGCCAGCGGCAAGTTTGCCACGTTGCTGTACAAGGAGGAGATCGAGGTCTTGCTGCGCACGCCGGGCTACGCGGGTTTCTCGTTGCTCGACCTCCACGATTACCCGACGCAAGGCACGGCGTTGATCGGGCCGCTCGATCCGTTTTGGAACTCGAAAGGCTTCATCACACCCGAAGCCTACCGGCGATTCTGTGGTCCGACGGTGCCGCTGTTGCGAATGGCGAAACGCACATTCATCGCCGACGAACCATTCGAGGCAACGGTTGACGTGGCGCATTACGGCACCGCCGACCTCGCCAACGCGCAACCGGTCTGGACAATCAAAGACGATCAAGGCCGCGAAATCGCCGCTGGAGCATTACCGGAACAAAAAGTCGTCACTGGCAAACTGACTTCGCTCGGCGCAATCAACGCATCGCTTGCGAAGGCCAGCGCGCCGGGCAAACTGACGGTGATGGTGACGCTGGGCGAGTTTTCCAACGACTGGGAAATCTGGGTTTACCCGTCAAACGTCGCGACGCAGCCACCGGCGGATGTGATCGTGTGTGAGAAATGGGAGAAGGCGAAAGCGGCGTTGGCGGACGGCAAGAAGGTTGTGTTCTTCGCGCTGTCGTCGAATACGTCACAATCCATCCGCGACAAAGAAATCTGGAAAGGTCGCGAGACTTTGGGCTTCGCGCTGTCGGCAAACACGACGCAATCCTTGCGAGGCCAGTTTCTGCCGGTGTTCTGGAGCCCCGTCTGGTTTCCGAACCAGAAACCGAACACGATGGGGCTGCTATGCGATCCGCAGCATCCGTTGTTGAAACAGTTCCCAACGGAGTTGCACAGCAACTGGCAATGGTACGAGCTGATGCAGCGCTCGCGGTTGTTCATCCTCGACGACACGCCGGCGGATTACCGGCCCCTGGTCCAGGTGATCGACAACTTTGCCCGTAACCACAAGCTCGGCGTAGTCTTTGAAGGGCGCGTTGGCGGCGGTCGGTTGCTCGTGTGCGGCTTCGACCTGCCAAACATGGCGCAAGACCCGGCGGCACGGCAGTTGTTGGCGAGTCTTTACAACTATGTCGGCTCGGCGGCGTTCAAGCCGGCAGGGGAATTGAACACGGCGTTTCTGGAGAAATGCTTCGCGTCGGGCATGAAGCCGAACTGAGCCCTTTGCTGTTCACAAACCCAGACCCAGTATTCCAATCATTACTCACCCCTTACCCCTCTCCCCGCACACGGGAAAGAGGAGCTATCCATGAAGCGTCGTGTTGCTTTGATTGTGCTCATAACGCCGCTGTCCGTTGCGGTGGCGTGCTTCGTCGGTTGGGCGGTGGAAAAGGAAGCCGGCAAACCGCCGGGCCTGCCGCCGTTGAGGGTCGATAAGACCGCGCCGCTGTTGCTCAAAGAAGGCGGCAATCCGTCGGGCCTACCGCCGTTGAAAGTTGACAAGACCGCGCCGCTGCTGCTGGACGACGACGCTGGTCCCAAGAAGAAGCCGGCGACCAAACCAGGGGCCGCCAAGCACGCCGACAACTCCGCCTGCTTTGTATGCCACGGCAATTACCAGGAAGAATCGATGGCGCTGTCGCACGCCCTTGCCGACGTGGGCTGCGTGAAATGCCACGGCGATTCGTTCGCCCATCGCAACGACGAGGACAACGTCACGCCGCCGGACACGATGTACGCGGAAACCGACATCGCGGCGAACTGCGCCAAGTGCCACGACACGCACGACGCCCCCGCCGTCAAAGTGATTGCCATGTGGCAAGAGCGTTGCCCCGCCAAGACCAATCCCGCGGACCTGCTCTGCACCGATTGCCACGGCGAGCACCGCCTGAGCTTCCGCACCGTCTGGTGGGACAAGAAAACCCGCAAGCTGGTAATCCGCCAGCAGGACGGGCAAGTCAAACGGGCCCAGGACTTGACGAAGAAGCCGGCACCTGAGGCGAAGTCGAAGGGGGAGTGACAAGTCCCCGCAATTTCGTCGTAGAGCGGATTTCAATCCGCTTCAACGGAATGAATTCCGTTCTACGACTCGGCGTGCATCTGCATGCACATGCTCAAAACGTCGCCGGCATGTGAACTGCTTCGCCCAGTCTGATCAGGTACTCGGCGCGCGAGACGGCTGCGGCGCCGAAGCTGGCCGTGTGCGGAGTAAGCTGCTGGATGTCGAGCAAGGTATAGCCTTGTGTCTTCAGGTGCTCGACCAGGTACACCAGAGCCACCTTCGAGGCGTCGCGCACGCGGTAGAACTTCGACTCGGCGGCAAACAGCCCGCCAATGGCCACCCCATACACCCCGCCGGCGAGTTCGCGCGAGCACCACACCTCCACGCTATGCGCATGCCCCAACTCGTGCAGCCGGATGTAGGCGTCGATCATCTCCGGCGTCAACCACGTCTGGCCGATGCGGCTGGGCGTCATGGCGCAGCCGCGGATCACATTGGCAAAATCCAGGTCGCGGGTGACCTCGAACTTCGTGCCGCGGCAGGTTCGCCGCAGACGGCGCGACACGTGAAAACGGTCGAACTCGATGATCGCCCGCGGGTCGGGCGACCACCATGCCAGCGGCGCCTCGAAATCGGCGATGGGCCAGGGGAAAATGCCGTGGGCATAGGCGTCCAGCAGCCACTCCGGCGTCAACCGGCCGCCGAAACCAACCAAGCCCTCCGGATCGGCTTCTTCGGCCGGCGGAAAAAAACGCGATGGAGGGAGCAAAGGCATACTTAGGCTACTTGTCTCGCGGCGATCTTCTCTGGCGACCACGGCGTATTGGCCCCCATGGCCAGCGCCTGGGCCAGGGGCAGCCGGGAATCGATCGATCGCACGTGGACATCCTGCTGCGGGAAGGCAATCTCGATGCCCGCCTCGCGGAACGCCCGGTCGATCGCCATGTGCAGTTCGTGGATCACGGTGCCGCGGTTCTCCAGGTTGGGCAGGAAGCATTTTAGCACAAAATTCAACGCGCTGTCGCCGAACGATTCCAGCGTCACCCGCGGCGGGGGATCGTCGAGCACGTTGGGATGGTCTTGGGCGACCTTCATGAGGATCTCGGCCGCCCGCTCCGTGTCGGACCCGTAGGCGATCCCCACGTTGACCACCACCCGATTGACCGGGTCGGAGAGGGTCCAGTTCAACACCCGTCCGGTGATGAACTCCTTGTTGGGGATGATCAGTTCCTTTCGATCCCAATCGGTGATCGTGGTGGCCCGCATGCGAATCCGCGAGACCACGCCGGTGATCGTGTCGATGGTCACGACGTCGCCCACGCGGATCGGCCGCTCGAAGAGAATGATTAGGCCGGATATGAAGTTGGCGAAGATTTCCTGTAGGCCGAAGCCCAATCCCAAGCTCATGGCGGCCACCAGCCACTGGACCTTCGCCCAGCCGAACCCGACGGCGCCGCACGTGAACATCACGCCGACGATCGTGATCACGTAGCGCGAGACGGTGGCCACGGCGTAGCGCGCGCCGGCGTCAAAGGGCAAGTGCTGCAGCACGGCCATTTCCAACAAGCCGGGGATGTTCTTGGCGGCAATGATCGTCGTTGCCAGCAACAGCACGGCCAGCCCCAAATCGGCCAGCGTGATCGCGCCGGGGTGTGTGCGAAGCTGGGTCTTCGACGATCCGTCGGCCGCGGCCGAACTTTCCGCCGCTGCCGCCGTGCTTATGCGCGGCGTGGTTTCCGGCTTGGCCAAGTTGTCGGCGCCGGCCAGGCTCTCCAGAGTGCTGCCGGTATTCCACACCTCGACCTGGTTGAGAATTCGCAGGGCCGGCAGCACGTCGACCCACGCAAACCACACGCCGAGCAAACCGGCCAGGGCCAGCGAGTACTCCACCAGACGGCGGGTCTGGGTGTTGATCGTGGCCAGGTCGCGTTCGGGCTTGGCTGCGGCCGCATGGCCCGCGCCGATGGGGGCTTCCTCGCTCACAGCCGCCTCGTTTTGGGTGGCCGCGCGACGCTGCCGTGCCTGCTCGATGGCCAGCTTCCGCTGACTGACCAAGGTCCACCGCAGCAGCACGGACCGCATGAGGATCAGGCCCACGAGCAAGTACATCGTGATGACCAGCCGTTCGGCGAGTTGCTCCGCGGTGTAATAGTAGCCCACGGCGGCCAGTGCCGCCAATGCCGGCGGGGTGAGCACGCCCAGCGGATACCAGACGTAACGGAAGCGGTCGAGCCAACCGCCTTGCCGTTCGGCGACCACGGCCTGAGCCACGGCGCCGTTGGGCCGCAGAATGCGTTGCAGGAAGAACCCGCAGCACAGCAGGGCCGCCACAAAGCCGATCCGCCCCAGCGAGCCGTCCCAGCGGTCGTTCTCCTGGGCGCTCATGGCCACCGTGACAAAAACCAACGGCAATAACGGCAGGCTCAGCCACCGCAGTTTCTGCCGCAACGGTTTCAGCGCGCTGGCGGGCCAGCCGAAATGGGCCTCGGCCAGCCCCTGGCAGCAGCACGTTTGCCGCAGCAGTTCCAGCACGAGATACACGCGCGCCGCCACCGTCAGGCCGGCGCCCACCGCCTTGCAAAGTTCCGAAGCGTCCGCCGCCGCCGACAATCGCCAGCCGACATACCACAACACGCCCGGCCAAACCGCGGCAATCATCAGCGTCAGCGCCAGCACTTCGAGCGTCGGCAGGAAGCGATAGCAGTTGCCCCGCGCCGCTTTCTCTCCGATCTCCCGAACGCGCGCCCGAAAACGCAGTCGCCAATAGAACAGCGCCAGGAACAGACACATTGCCAAAGCGGGGACGACCGGGTTTCGCGAGGCGTCGGCCGCCAGCGTCCGGCCGAGGTCGAGGCAGGCGTCGGGTCCGGCCAGCCACCACAAGGCGTCGCCGGCCGGACGGATGTCGGCGGCGCCCAGCGGAGTTGCGCTGCCGATCCAAAGCACCCGCTCGTCGATGTATCGCGCGCAACGCTCGGTCTGCTCGATCAATTGCCGCTCGGCGTTGTCCAAGTCGACGAGCTTATCGAAGTACGTGTTGTGGTCGGCGATCAGGGAGTCGAGGTATTCGCGTTGGGCCTGCAGAGCCTCGCGCACCGCCGCCTCCAGATCGGCGCGATGCACCTGATCCTGAGCCCAATTAAGGTTCTGCAGCACCGCGCGGGTTTGCAGATCGAGATTCGCCAATTGCGATCGCTGGTCCTCCAGTTGCAGCAAGGCCAGTTGGCCCTCGCGGATGGTCTGCTGCCTGGCGGCGATGTGGTTGCGATGCGCGCGAAGGTTCGGCAGCGACTCGCGCTGCTTGCGCAACAGCAAACCGATGGCATTGGTCAGGCCGACCGTCTCGACCTTGTCCCGCGCGCGTTTGAACTGCTCTTTCAGCGTGGCAAGTTGCTGACTCGTTTGGTCCGACAGTCGCGTGGTTTCCACGATCCGCTGAGCGAGCGCCTTGCGCATCTCGGCAAGCGCGGCCTTCTCTTCGGCCAATCGCCGCAGAGCGGGATGTGCCTGGCCCGCCTCCCACGACGCTTGTTGCATCTGTTGTTCGGCCTCCTGTTGCCGCCGGCGGTTGACGAACTCCTGCCACTGCTTGACCTCCTGTTCGGCCAGGCCGACCCGACGCGCGGCCAGGTCGCGGCGCAGCGGCAGCAGATCGGCCATTACTTCATAGGCGGCCAACTCCTTGTTGTAGGATAGAACCTCTTGCTCGACGTTGCGCCGTCGCGCCAGCAGCATGATTCGCCGCGCGGTGATCGCGGGCGACGTGTCGTCGCCGGCGGCCGGGGCCTGGAGTTCCGCGTTGGCATCGGCCAGCTTCTCTTTGGCCGCCGTGGCCTGTCTGGGAATGTCCATCCGCCGCGCCGCCCGCCGCTTGGGCTCCGCCTCCAGATCGGTCAATGCCGACCGCCACTGCGCCAACTCAGACTCGCGCTTGGAGATTGCCTGCTCAATCTGCGGCAGGGCAATGTTCTGGGTGGTCAGCGATGCCGGGTTGGCCGGCAAGGTGGCCAACTCGGCCTTCGTCTGTTCGAGTTCCACGGGCGCCGAGGCGGCCTGTTTCTCGAAATGGGCGGTCTTCGCCGCCCAAGTCTTCGCCGATTCCATCTCCCGCAGTGCCTGCTGATACAGATCGCGCACCTTGGTCTTGCCAGCCTCGTCGAGTTGAGCGTCGTCGACCTGCTTGAGCCGGGCTTGGATCAACTCGACGAAGGCCGTGTCGGTCATTGGCTTCGGCGGTTGGGTTTGGCCGAAAGCCCCCACCGTCAGTAGCCAGTGGGCAAGGAAGAACACGGCCAACAGATGATTTTTTGTATGCGGCATGACAGTTAACCCGGATAATACCAGAATGCAGAGAAAATTAGTAAAGTCTAACTGGACAGACCACTACCTTGTCGGGCGTCGCCAGCCGGCAGGCAGTTGTTGCGACCGGGCGGAGACTGCCGCCGGCGCCGCGGCCCTCGGCGGCTGGAAGTTCGGATCGGCCAAATTCACGAACGGCGTGCCCGGGTAGCTGGGCATCGACCACAACTCGGCCGGATTGCCCGACAAACGGTTGATCTGCGCGTTGCCCAGGTCGATCCGCATGGAAAACTTGGCGGGCGGGCAGTTGACCTGGACCACCGTCGGCATGATCAGGCCGCTGAGCGGATCGCGGCGGTGGTTGCCGGCGATCGAGCTGGCGATCAATTGCCGCCGGGCGTCGAATAAGTGCTGTTCGAGAATCCAGCCCTGCGAACCGTCGATGATGGTGATCTTCATGGCCGGTCCATCCGGCGTCTCGCGAACGGTGCGGATTTCCAGCCGGTCGTTTGGCAAGGCGTAAGGACCCTGATGCGGCAGCCCGGGATCGAACTCGGCAACGCCCATCGCCTGGATGAGCCACTCGGGCTGGATGGGCGTCGTCTGCCGGGCCTGGCTGGCGGCAAACTGGTCGTGGCGGCAGTAGTACATCGCCGGCGGTTGCTCGCGCCGCACCCAGAACCAGAACAACTCGTCGTTGCTGCCGAGGTCGAACTCGGCGCCGGTCAGCCCGGTTTCGGCCCGCAGCCGGAACCGTTTCTGCCGCTGGAAGGCCACGCTCGCCCGCAGCGCCGGAAAGCCCGATCCGGTGATCGAGGCATTATTGGCCGAGAACGATTGGATCTGCGAGTTGTTGCGGTTCACCACGTCGATGACTTGTTCGAGCGTAGGCGAAGGCGGCAGCACCCGGGGCGGCGGATTGGTGTATTGCTGGAGGAACTGAGGGCAACTGGCGCCGCTGAGGGCGAACAGGCCCGCAAACACCAGCAACAGCAGGCGGCGTTGGTATCCGTGCATATTTACTCCAACAGCGCTGCAAGTTCTTCCTGAATCTGCTCGACGCGCGCCGGCTCGGGCGGGACCGCCGGGACGCGATACGTGGCCTCGCGTCGCGGGCAATACACCGCCAGCACCTCGCGCCCTTGGTCGTCGTCAGTCTCCTCCTCCAGTCGGAACACGCGGCGGCGAATCAGCAGCAACGTCAGCACGTAGCGCATGTCCTGCTTATCGGGCTGTTCGGCCAGTTCGTCCCAGAAGTGGAGCATGACGTCGTTGGGGGCCCAGTGTTTTCGTGCCGTGGTGCGGTCGGGCACTTGCGACTTCCACCACCCAACGGGCTCCGCCGGCGGCCCTTGCCAGACGTCGGCCGCATAGTCGTACCGTTTCAATTCGGCCCCTTCGGCCACCAGCACCGAGTAATACGATTCGCCGGGCGCAAACTCCCGCCCCGTGACGGAACAACATCGAGTACTGCGTTGAACTTCGTAGTCCATTACGGTCCCGCAGCCAAAACCGCCAGTGACGAGCCAAGACGAACGAAGAGGGTGGCAAAGGGTATCCGAAACGGGCATTAGACGCAATGGAGCCTTCTTCGCCAGGAACGCACTGAAACCGCGGGAGAGGCAGTCGCCAAATGCCGTATTCCCCTCATTTTACATCCCCTTGACGAGGGGATTGGTGGATTTCTATATTCCATCTATCTTGGACGACACAAGACGTTCACCGGAAGCAAGAGGCAGGTAATGGTCCGAGAAGGATGGAAGCGGTTGTTGGCCGGGGTTCCGTGGTTCCGCCGGCCGGGACACTTTCCCATCGCGGCCTACTCCGAGTTCATGCCCCCGCCCCGTCTGGGCCGCAAACCCTATGGGGCTAGGGATCCCAGCCCGTTTCGGGCAGACGATCCGTTGGGCTGGCACGTCACCGAGTATGAAGAGGTGATGGAGTTGCGGCCGGGCCTGGAGCATCTGGCCGCGCAACTGGTCCACATTCTGGAGCACTTGGGCAACGGCCGGCCGGCCCACGGAATCGCCCGGGCGAAGCTCGAAGGCAACCCGTACTGGCCCGACGAGTTGGCCGAGCGTGCCGGCCGGCTGCCGCATGAGCGTTACGTGATGATTGCGCCGCTGGCGCTGTCGCGCACGCAGGACGACAAGGGGCGAGTGCGCTGGACGCTCTTCGGCGGCAGCGAACACGGGCCGGCGCGGGCGTTCTGGAAAGGATTCTTCACCGCCCCGGGCCGCGAGATGGCCGCCGAAGAAGCACTGGGCTTCGTCCGCCGCCTGCTGATCGCCGCCTACGGAGAGCCGCCCGGCCGGCTCGGCGATCTGCACAAGGCCGGCTTTCGCATACTCCCCGGGCTGGGCGACTCGACGTTGCCCTACGCCGAAGAGGAGGAGTTGCCGTCGTGGACAAGACCCTACTTGTTGGCCGATGAGAAGCGGCTGCGCGGCGTGCGCTACCTGCTCACGTTCCGGACTTTCGGCAGTTTGCCCCAGGCGGTCCGCCGGGCCTACTTCGCCGAGAAATTGCACCTGCTTCCGTTCCCCGGGAGCCTGGTGTTTTGGGGTGCGCCGCCGTATCTCCGCTTGCGGCAGGAGTTGCCCTTTGCCGAGCAGATTCCGCTGTTGCACGCGCTGCCGCGTCACGAGGAGCCGTGCAGTGTGCGGGTGCCGCAGTCGGGCTGGATGCACGAGCCGCATCCCAACCATCCCGAACCGGACCCTGAAAAGTTGCCGCTGCGAAACACTTACCGCCGCACGCACCGCTGGGCCCGTCTGCACCGGCACGAAGACGAATTGGCCGTGGCCGACGGCGAGGATCGCGTTGCGCGCGTGCTGTTCAGTTCGGCGGCCGACGACGTGGGGCTGTATGGCAAACCGATGGCCCGCAACGCACAGATCTGGACGCACGATTTCCGCCTGCTGCTCGATGGTCCCCGCGCCGATGGCGAGGCGCTCGAACGTGTGGCCGCGGCGTTGCGCGAGGGCGGGCAGTTCGGCTATCGCTTCCTCTTCCCGCCGATGCAAGTGGGGCGGCACGCCGTTTATTGGCATCGACCCTTGGTGGCCTGTCTTGGCGCGAAGTCCGCAGCGCCCGAGGTCTTGTTGCACGCCCCGCTCGGCTATCTGACCGCGTATCCCAGCGATCGGCCGAAGCTGGACCAGGCGATCGAGCTCTGGCCCCGGCTCTTGGCGCGGCCGCCGCACGTGGCGGCTTTGCACGATTTCTCGGCGGCGCCCGAGCATCACCAGCACCGCATTACCGTTCACAACGTCCGCAAGGTGCTCGACGCCGCGGACTTGTGGGGTGAAGAATGTCTGCCGGCCGGTTTCGCCCGCGCGTTGCTGACGATCCCCAAGCAGGAAACGCTGGAAGGCTGGCTGCGGCGCGTAGAAACCTCGGCCAACCAGCCCGAGGCGGGCCGACAACTGGCCGAGCAGTTGCGGCAGCGGATCGCGCCGGCAGCATGGAAAGTAGCAGGCACACTCCGTGTGCCGTCCGCTGAAGCGGACAATGGGATGGCGGACGGCACACGGAGTGTGCCTGCTACAATACCCCTCACCTATCACCGCACGGCCACGCGCTCGTTCGAGGTTGCCTATTGGCGGACGATCGCCCGGCTGGCGCACGGCAGATACCTTAACAAGGACAACGCCGACTGCGTGCGCGATCCCATTTCGCAATCCCTGCTGAAGCATCATCACCGAGACCTGGACGCCCTGGGTGATTACCTGCTGGAGTACTACCGCCGTGCGATCGACAAGGCGGGCATGGCGGGTAAAGCCGTCGTGGGCGACTTGCCTTTCCACTGGCGGACCGATTTCCATTTCCCCTGGTCCGGCGGTTGGCTGGGCAATCAGCAAGGCAAGCTCGAAGAGCGCGACCTGGTGGCGATCATTCCCGGCAACGATCGACGCCGGGCGATCATTATGGGCGATCACTACGACACGGCCTACATGGAAGACCGCTATGAGAAGGCCCGCGGCGGCAACGGCGCCCGGCTGGCGGCGGCGGGGGCCGACGATAATCACTCGGCCACGGCCACGTTGATGCTCGCCGCGCCGATCTTCATGGAGCTCAGCCGGGCCGGCCTGCTGCAATGCGACGTGTGGCTGGTGCATTTGACCGGCGAGGAGTTCCCTTCCGACTGCATGGGCGCCCGGCATCTGGCCCAGGCGATCGTCGAAGGCACGCTCAAACTTCGCCGCCAGGGCGCCCCATCGGGGACTGGTCCATTTTCCGGCGGGAAACCGTTGTCTGCGAACAGACGACGGGCCGGAAACATGGACCTGTCCCCTTCCGCGCTCGATCTCTCCAAGGTCCGGATCGAGGGGGTGTACGTGCTCGACATGATCGCCCACAACAACGACCACGATCCCGACGTATTCCAGATATCGCCGGGCGCTGGCGGCGATTCGCTGCGGCTGGCCGGCCATGCCCACGCGGCCAACGCCGCATGGAACGACTGCGCACCGGCCTGGAACCGCCGCGCCGGCCGCCGCCGCTGCGCCCGCGGACGGAGGAGCTTGGATGGCGCGACGATCCCCGCCACGGCGCTGCACCCGGCGCTTCACGGCGAGGTCCGCACGCCCGACGATCCGCGCAGCTCGCTCTACAATACCGACGGCCAGATTTTCTCCGATGCCGGCGTTCCCGTGGTGTTGTTCATGGAGAACTACGACATCAATCGCGTGGGCTACCACGACACGCACGACAACATGACCAACATCGATCTCGATTACGGCTCGGCCGTGGCGGCGATCGCCATCGAGAGCGTGGCCCGCGCCGCGGCAGTTCCAAAGTAGGCGATGGCGCGGATTTTGGCTGTAACCACAGGGGAACTCGACATGATCGACCCACTCCGAATCGTACGGATAGCCACATCGCTATTGCGCAACAACATCGCGGCGGGATTTCTAGCGGCCTGTTGTCTGACGTTGCCGATGGCGGGCGGCCAATGCGCTTTAGGAAATTCGGGGAAAGGGGATATCCACTTGACTGGCGTGACCACAACATGTAGTGTTTTGTGGTATGCAGGAGTATCCTGAGACGTCGATGGAGTTCGAGAGGCAAATTTCGACGGACGAAGCTTGCCGCGAGTACCTGTTTCGGCTCCGGTGGCCCGAGGGGTTCTCGTGTCCACGGTGTGGCCACGGGAAAGCTTGGCCGATGAAAGGGGCGTTGTTACGGTGCGTGAGCCTGCGACTACAAGGCATCCGTAACAGCGGGAACAGTTTTTCAGGGGACCAGGAAACCATTGACACTGTGGTTTCGGGCGATCTGGTGGATTACAGCCCAGAAGAATGGTGCCAGCGCCTTGGGCTTACAGCAGATCCTTGGACTGGGCAGCTACGAAACTGCCTGGACATGGCTCCACAAGTTACGCAGTGCGATGGTTCGACCCGGACGCGACCGTCTGTCCGGTCGCGTTGAGGTTGACGAGACCGACGTCGGCGGCGAAGAAAAAGGGGTCCACGGGCGAGAAATTGCCTCGAAAGCATTGGTCGTGATCGCTGCTCAAGAGGATGGACGCGGCATCGGCAGGTTCAGGATGCGTCGAATCCCGGAGGCGTCGGCAAGCATGCTACGGTCATTCATTGCGGAAACGATTGAACCGGGGAGCGTTGTGCATACCGATGGCTGGGCTGGGTACAAGGGCCTGGAAACGAACGGATACCGCCATGAGGTGACGGTCCTCGCCCACAACGAGGAATCAGCGTCCGAGCTACTGCCCCGGGTACATCGGGTGGCGTCACTACTGAAACGCTGGCTGATGGGCACTCACCAGGGCGCGGTCAGCAACGAATACCTAGATTACTACCTCGACGAATTCACCTTTCGTTTCAATCGGCGGCGTTCTCGGCACCGGGGAAAACTGTTCTACCGCCTCGTACAACAGGCGGTGGCTGCCGAGTCTCCGCAAACGACCGAAGCCTACCGGCGTTTTGACCAAGCTCTGGCAGCCTTCAAGAAGGGCGACTATTCCAACGCTTTGCAGCTTGACCGGCAGGCCATTCAGAAGTTCCCGCAAGACCCGGTGATGCACGAAGTCGCCGCGCTGTGCATGTTCGCCACGGGCGATTACGCCGGGGCCGCAGCAATCTTGAACAATCTGCTGGCCGTTGCGCCGGGCATGGACTGGACCACAATGAGCGGGCTGTACGGCGACGCCGAGGTTTACACCACACAACTGCGAGCGCTCGAGGCGCGCTGCAGGCAAGAGCGACAGGACGCCGCCGCGGACCAGTTCCAGTTCATTGCCGCCGGCAGTCCGCCCGACGACAAGGGTATTGTATTTCAGCGAATCAAAGCAAACGGTTAAGGAGCCTGCACATTGCGTGGATGTTCCAGATACTCCGATATGCTAAACTATCGGCATGAATCATCCCAAGAACAAAGCGACCTCCTTCCGCCTGCTGCACACCGACGCCCATTGCGCGGCGCGGCGGGCCGTCTTCTCCACTCCGCACGGCGACGTGCAGATGCCGGCCTTTATGCCCGTCGGAACCCAGGCCAGCGTCAAAGGGCTCGAGATCGAGCAACTCCGCGCCACCGGGGCAGAGATGATCCTCGGCAACACGTACCACCTGACGTTGCGGCCGGGCGAGCAAATCGTCGCCGCCCTGGGCGGATTGCATCGCTTCATGGGCTGGGACGGGCCGATCCTTACCGATAGCGGCGGCTTCCAACTCTTCAGCCTCGCCCATCGCACGCAAGTGACCGAGCAACAGGCCGTCTTCCGCTCGCACATCGACGGCCGGGAGATCGCGCTGTCGCCGGAGCGGGCCGTCGCCATCCAGGAGGCCCTCGGCAGCGACGTGGCGATGGTTTTGGATCACGTCGTCGGACTGCCCAACGAGCGCGAGGTGGTTCGCGACGCCGCGGAGCGCACCGTGCGCTGGGCCCGCCGTTGCCAAACGACCGCCAGCCGGCCCGACCAGGCGCTGTTCGCCATCGTGCAGGGCGGATTGGAGCCGGAGTTGCGGATCGAGTGTGCGCGGCAATTGCGCGAGATGGATTTTGCGGGCTACGCCGTCGGCGGACTGAGCGTCGGCGAGGAGCCGGCCGAGATGTGCCGGATGCTGGAGGCGACCGTTCCGGAACTGCCCGCCGACCGGCCGCGATACCTGATGGGCGTCGGCCGGCCGGAAGACCTGTTGGAGGGTGTGCGGCGGGGCATCGACTTGTTCGATTGCGTGATGCCCACGCGGAACGGCCGCAACGCCATGGCCTTCACCGACGAGGGCTCGTTGCGCCTGCGGAACCTGCAATACGAGCGGGACGAGCGGCCCCTTCAATTGGGATGTCCCTGTGCCGCGTGCCGCCGCAGCCGAGGATACATCCGCCATCTGTTCATGGCCGGCGAGATGCTGGGCCCTATCCTGCTGTCGATCCACAACCTTACCTATTACCAGCGTCTGCTGGCCGACGCCCGCGCGGCGATCGAAGCCGACCGGTTCGAGGAGTTCCGGCTGGAGAAGTTGCATTGTTGGTCTTGCCCGCTCGGAGTATAGCCACGGCCAGGTTTTGCACCGCCTTTTCAAGCGGCGGTTTGGCTGGGCGGGATTGCCGCAATCTGAACTGCTTCTACCACATAGACTTGCGACGACTCGTCTTCGTCTGCGTCGCATAGGTCATTGGGGTGGTCTGGTGCAAAACTCCCTCTGTTGGGGGTATGCCTTCTGATAGTCCCGGATGGCGTTGGAGTTGGTCAACAGGCCCCCGGTTCTGCCAATTCCGTCATCCTTCACCCGATTCTTTGTCCGGTTCCGGCCGCCCATTCATCATTCATCATTCACCCTTCATCACTGCCTGAGCGGTTGTTGGTCAACACCACGCCCGTTTCTCCGATTCCCTCGCCGCCTGGTTCCCCTCTCGTCTCTCGTCTCTCCCCTCTCTCGCACCCTCACCATAGCGGATTGGCTGGCCCGATTTCAAGCCCGGTTTTTGGGCCATTTGCGGGAAAAACGAAACCGCGAAAGGCGGCGGATTTGGCCGGCGAGCCGCCGTAGGGTGCGTGCAACGCACCACGATTGCGGCTGGTGCGTTTCACGCACCCTACGGCTGGGGAACCCCCATCGTGCTCTTGCCCTGCTCTCCGACCCCGGTAGGACCGACGCATCAGGCCATTACGATGCGTCAGCGTGGCCCCCGCTATGTCCACGACGAAGGCTCCCGCAACGCAGCTTTCGAGGCTCAATCACACGGCTTCGGCACTGGCTGTCTACGCTTCGCAGGCCGGGTTACCCGACGCCACGCAAGACTCGCTTCCGGCTGTTGGCCAGACTCTCCCGGACGGGCTTAACGACCCGCAGGGTTCCAACGAAAGGTTTCACGATGTATCCTACATTCGATCCTCCTTTCCCAAGTTCAACGTAGCGCAAGGACGATTTCCGGCTTAAAACGGGTGTTTCGGCTGTTTCGCTGCTTCTTTCGCGGATTTAGGAGTTTTTCATCGGCCGTAGGGCTGGGAGTGTTCTGCCACAACCTGATCGTGTTGGCGGGAAGTTCCTAGCCCAGCAGGTTGGGATACGAGAGAAACGTCCATCCGTGAAGGGTGGCAAGGGACGCTGT
>Ga0315287_10002332_pt1 | contig 17940 bp, 10 predicted proteins | sample YL17G11_0_MG_FD_205037 | JGI IMG/M metagenome (GOLD analysis project Ga0315287, IMG submission 205037) | Sediment microbial communities from Yellowstone Lake, YNP, Wyoming, USA - YL17G11_0 | ecosystem: Environmental > Aquatic > Freshwater > Lake > Sediment | place: USA: Wyoming | collected...
CCGCCGGGCACCCCGCCGTCCGTGAGGGCGCTGAATTACGCATCGCGGGCCTGGTGGCTGCCGTGTGTGGGGCGGCACCCGACCCGGGCGCCGCCGCCGTGGCCGCCGCCTCCGCCCTCCTGGCCGCCTGCACCGCCGCCTGGGGCCCGCCGCCCGCCCTGCCCTCGTCCTGGGCCCGCCCCAGGCCGGACGCGAGTGCGAGTGCGGCGGAAGCAGACACCGCGTCCGCACTGGCCGCCTGGTCCGGGCCTGGGGCGGCGCTGGTGCATGCGTCGCCCTTTGCGCGGGCCCTGGCCCTCGCGGCCCCCGCCGCGGCCGCCCCGCTGCTGCTGGCGGCGTTGGCCGACGCGGCGGGAGCGGCCGGCCGGGCGACGACGGCTTTCTACAGGCTGCCCCCTGCTGCCGCGTGGGCGCCCGCCGCTGCTGCCGCCGCTGGCTGGGTCCCCCGCCCCCTGGCGGCCGCGGCGGAGCTGGTGGGTGGGTGTGGTGGGGCGCACGGCCCACCCCCACCACTCCCACCCAAGGCCGCCGCCGCGGTGTTGCGGGCGGTGCTGGCCGCCGCGGCGGGTGAAGGGGAGGTGGACAATGAGGAAGGGGTGTGGGAGCTGGCGCGGTGGGCGGGGTTGGAGGCGGTGAAGGGCGGGGCGGCCGGCGAGGCTTACGGGCGGGTGGTCGGCGGGTAGATGGAGTGAGGGCAGTGTGCAAAAGGAAAACCTTCTTTTTCGTGCGTCCGGGGGTGATCTCCACCCTCTTCCTCCCCACGTAACCCTGCGCACAACTCCACCGAAACAGTCCCGTCACACTGTGAGCCCCGCGCTCACCGGATCAGTGACCCGGGTCACCTGCCCTAGCCGCACACGCCTCGCCCGACATGGACGTCTCCGTTGGCAATGCGTGGATCGAATCCTACCTCGACGCCCTGGTACGTGGGGGCGTATGCCTCCCGGGACTCACCCCCAGAGATCTGCCAGCCTCTATTCCACCCCCTGGCGTGGTGGGTCGAGCGATCTGATGGCTGTACCACCCCCAAAACTGCTGCCCTTTGAACGTGCGGATGAAAAAGGAGCGCGCGACCCACCCCACAGCTCACGAGCGCTCTCATCCTCTCTCCCCCCACAGTTGACGACCGGCCTGTCCTCCGAATACTCACGCGCACCCGAAAGCACGGCGGCGCCCTCCTCCCGCCGGGTTGACGCGGACAAGAGCCTGTTTGCAAAGTGCGTTAAGGAAAGGAGGGATGGGAAGGGGAGGAGAGCGATTCCAACCAGACCTTCTGTTTTTTTTTCCATCACTCGTCCTTGGAGGCCGCGCTCATTCCTCTCTCCCTCTCTCTCCACTCCGCCCTCCTTCTCCAGGTACTACGTCAACCAGATCCTGCAGCTGGGCGAGGAGGGCATCGCGTCCGCCTGGAGCCGGGTAAGAGTAGGAGAGGAGAGGGGAGATGAGGTGAGAGAGACCCCCTTTTTCTCCCTCCAGCAAGCAAGGTCACCACCTTCTTCAACTCTCATCATCTCTCTTTTCAGGCCGTCTCCACCCGGGGCAACAATGAGAAGGACGCCCGCCTGGAGCACCTGTCCTGGCGGGTGTGGCACCTGAAGCGTAAGAAGGAGGCGGTCCGCCTGGCGGCGGTCGCCCGCGCGGCGGCGGGCGTGTCGACGTCTGCCCGGGGCGCGGGGCTGCGCGGGGCCAGCCACGGCGACGACTCTGACCTGGACGAGGACGACCTGGTCTCGCCGCCGCCCTCCCTGATGGGGACGACGACGTCTTCCGGGTCGGTCCTGTCCACGGCGGCCGCCATCGCGGCGTCGGGCGCCCGCGGGCGTGGGCCCGCCGCGGGCAGTGGGCGCAGCAGCGTGTCTGCCCTCTCCCCAGCCCGCGCCTCCACGGACGCCGGCCTGGGCGCGGCCGGGGCGGGCCCGCACGCCATCCCCGACCTGGGTCTACCCGCCGCCCCACCCCGGGTCCGGACGGGGTCGGCGGGCGGCGGGCTGAGCGCGGCGCTGGGGGCGAGCGCGGCCGCTGCGGCCGCGCTCCCGACCCCGCCCTCGGGCGCGGCCGGGTCGGCGTCTGTCGCCCCGCTCCTGCTGGCCCAGGCGCACGCATCTGCCCACCACCCGGGCATGACCGCCTCAGAGGCCTGGCTGCGTGGGGAGTACGCGGGGTCGCCCACGGGCACGGGCACGGTGTCCCCCGCGCCCGGCGGTGCTGCTGTGGCCGCCGCCGAGGAGGAAGACCCGTTTGCCGGCCGGGTGGACGGCCTCTACATCTGCCTGGCCTCCATGCACGGCCTGGTCCGGGGCGACCGCATGGAGCTGGGCCGCGACCCGGACACGGGCGGCCAGGTCAAGTACGTGGTGGAACTGGCCCGCGCCCTGGCCGCCCACCCGGCCGTCCACCGGGTGGACCTGCTCACCCGCCTGGTGGCCGACCCGGCCGTCGCCCCGTCGTACAGCGTCCCCGCCGAATGCATCGCCCCGCCCAAGCCGACCCACCGCGGTGCGGGCGGTGGGGCTGATGGCGGTGGGGACGCCGCCCCGCCGCCTCTGCAGGCCCCGGGCCCGGCCTCGGGCGGCGCCTACATCATCCGCCTGCCCTGCGGCCCGCCCTCCAAATACCTGCGCAAGGAGCGCCTGTGGCCGCACGTCCGCGAATTTGCGGACCGGGGCATCGCCCACGCCCGGGCCACCCTGGCCCGCCTGGCTGACGCGGGCACGCCCTGTGAGCTGTACGCGGTGCACGGCCACTACGCGGATGCGGGCGAGGGGGCGGCCCTGATGGCGTCCACGCTGGGCGTCGAGTGCGTGGTCACGGGGCACTCGCTCGGGCGCAACAAGTTGGACCACCTGCTGGCCTCCGGCACCATGACCCGGGGCGAGGTGGAGGCGACCTACCGCATCGCCCGCCGCATCGAGGCCGAGGAGCGGTGCCTGGACGCGGCCGCCCTGGTCCTGACCTCCACCCGCCAGGAGGTGGACGACCAGTGGGGCCTGTACAACGGGTTCAACGCGCGCCTGGAGGCCGTCCTGCGCGCGCGCGGCCGCCCGGGCCGCCACATGCCGGCCATGGCGGTCATCCCGCCGGGGCTGGACTTTTCGGCGCTGCGGGCCGAGGCGCCGGAGGGGGCGGGCGTCGCCAGTGCCAAGGCCGCCCTAATGGTCTCCCCTCGCAGCAGTGGAGGGGAGCACATGAGCCACCACCACCTGCCGCCCTCCATCACCGCGTCCCCGCGCCAGCCGCTCTCTGAGCCCGGCACGGCCGAGGCCGCGCTCGCCTTTTCGCCCTCCTTCTCCGACTTCCACGCCCCGCCCGGCCCGGAGCCCCCGATCTGGGGCAGCATCTTCTCCTTCCTGCGCAACCCGCACAAGCCCACCATCCTGGCCATGTCCCGGCCGGACCCCAAAAAAAATTTGCTCGGCCTGGTGACCGCGTTCGCGACCAATGGGACCCTGCGCCAGCTGGCCAACCTGGTGCTCATCATGGGCAACCGGGACACGCTGGAGGCGCTGGCCCCGGGGTCGCGCTCCCAGGTGGAGGCCGTCTTCCGCCTGGTCGACAACCACGGCCTGTGGGGGTCGGTCGCCTTCCCCAAGCACCACTCCCAGGCCGACGTGGCCGACATTTACAGGCTACCCCTGGCCACCCGGGGCGTCTTCGTCAACGTCGCCCTCCAGGAACCCTTTGGCCTGACCGTCATCGAGGCGGCCGCCCTGGGCGTGCCCTGCGTGGCCACCCGCAATGGCGGCCCCGTCGACATCATGGCCACGCTCAACCACGGCCTCCTGGTCGACCCGACCAACCCGGCCGCGATCAGCGAGGCCCTCCTCTCCATCCTCACCCGCCCGGCCGCATGGGACGCCATGTCCCGGGCGGGGCGGGACAACATCGGCGCCTACTCCTGGCCGGCCCACTGTTCCCGGTACCTGGCCCGCCTAGCGGCGGTGAAAGCCGGGGCGCGGGCGTCGCGGACCAAGGTGGCCCGCCTGAGCGGGACGTGGGATGCGAGCCTGCGCCCGGCGGCCGAGGTGCGGGCGGCGGCAGAGGCGGCCGCGGCCGGGTGGGCCGGCGGCGGCAAGAGCCGGGGGCCGAGCGGCGCGGCGTCGCCCTCGCCGCGCCCGTCCATGTCGTCCCTCCTGGAGCCGGCCAGCTCCGCCCCGCCCGCCCCGCGCCCGGCCGACCGGGCGCACGCGCTGGGCGGGCTGCCCGCGTCGTCAGCAGCGCTGCCCATGGCCCTGCCCGGGTCGGCCCTCACGTCGGGCGGCACCACCACCACCGTGCCGCCCCTCCCCCCGACCTCCCCCACCCGGGCCATGGCCATCCCGCCGCCCGTGCGCTCGCCCATCGGCCTGACCGGTTCCGCCCCCGAAATCGCGGCGGGCTCCCTGGAGGCTGTCGTCGACGCGGCGGGCCGCGCGCGCACCCCGCCCGCCAACGCGCGCGCCGCCCAACCGGCCCGCCTCAGCGTCCGCCGGGGCATCCAGTGGATGCCGGGGCCTGGGGGCGCGGACGATTCGGCCGCCGGCCTGTCCTCCTTCGAGGGCGGCGCGGCGCCCGGGCTGGCCGCCGCCGCCGCGGCCGCCTCCACCTCGCTCGACCGGGGCGCGACCCGGCGCGGCTTTGCGGTCGTCCTCCTCGACGGCCACCACGCGGTGCCCGCGGCCGCTGCCGCCATCACCGCCCTCGCCGCCTCCATCACCAGGGCCGCCGCCCGGGACATTGAGGCCGGCCTGGCCCTCGCGTCCACGCCCCCGGCCGTCGGCATCGGCATCGCGTCCATGCTGGGCTTTGAGGACACGGCCGCCGCGCTGGGCGCGCACGGCGTCGACCTCGGGGCGTGCTGGGTCGACTGGGTGGTCTGCCATTCGGGAGCCGACGTCTGGCACGCGGTGCCCGGTGGCCCTGCCTCCTCCTGGCGGTGGGCGGCCGACGAGGCGTGGGAAGCCCACATCGGGCTGTGGTGGGACCGGGCGAGCGCGGCGCGGGTAGTGTCGAAAGCATTGCGGCCGGCCGCCGATGCGGCGGCCGACGCGGCGGCGGCCGCGGCAGCGGGGGCCGATGGGTCGGCCGCCGACCCCGGCGTCGCCGCCCTGCTGCGGGCGTTGGACGGCCTGGCCCCCTCGACCGGGCTGCACCCGCACCACGTCCTCCTGGAACTGACGGGCGATGCGACGGCGGCCGTCGCCGCGGGCGTCAGCTCGGCCGCGTCCGGCACGGGCGGCCCCGCCGCGGCCGGGCTGGCGGCCCGGTTTGGCGCCGTCCTGTCGGCCGCCCAGCGCTCGCTGGGGGGCGGCGGCCCCGTTGGTTCCGCGGCCGCCGCCCCGCCCACCTCCGCACAGGCGCCTTCCGTCACCACGGGCGCCGACCCGGACGGCGAGCTCCCCCTGGCCGTCGTCGACCGCCTGCGCCGGCGCATGCGGGCCAACGGGTACCGCGCGCACATGACGCTCCAGGCCGTCCCGGACGATGAGCATGGGCATGGGCATGGTGGGGTGGCTGGTGGTGCTGGTGGTGGTGCGGGCACCGCCGCCACCGGCGCCGCCGCCACCCGCTTTGCCCCGCGCCTGCACATCACGCCCCTGCGGGCGTCGCGCGCGCTGGCCCTGCGCTTCCTGGCCTCCAAGTTTGGGCTGGCCATGGACGCGTTCACGGTGGTGCTGGCGCCGCCCGCGGTCGAGCGGCCGCGCGGTGGTGGTGGTGGTGGCGGTGGCTCGCCCCGCGCCGCCTCTGCCAGCGCCTCCCCCACTTCCGCCGCTGACATCGTCCCGCACACGTCCGACATGGTCGAGCTCGCGTCCGGCGCCTGCCGGGCAGTCATCCTGGAACCGGAGGTGGTGGTGGTGGATGGGGAGGGGGTGCTGCCTGCCGGGCCGCCCACCCGCCCGCCGCTGCTGGCCCGCCTTGCCTTCCGCGTCGACCCTTCCGACTTCGATGGGCGGGTTACGTTGGCGCCCGCCGCGTCGCTGGCTGCGGGCTTGGGCGACTGCGTTGTCGCCGATCTGGCGGCGGGCGGTGCCGCCGCCGCCGTGAGTGGAGACGGCCCTCGCTCCAGCGGGCAGTGGCGGCGGGGCATGTCCTCGATGGATGGCTTGATTTGAGGTGTGCTTGTGTCCCGGGGCGTGTGCATGTTACATATGTGTTTGTGTGTGTGTTGAGTGAAGCAAGCCCTCTGCGCGCGCGCTCTGGAGCGTTGGCGGGAGAGAATATGAATGATGAAAAATCGTGTTGGCTTTTTTTTTTTTCAGGTCACGTGTCTCCAACTCTCTTTATCTCCTCCCAACTGGCGCCAAGTCTCCTCCCGCCTTTATATCTCTTGGGTCGCCCGCCAAAGACGGATGCACAGTCGCGCGCCGCGGAGGGCTCCCGGGTTGTTGTTTGGCGTCCGTTCTCTCTCTCTCACCGTTTGCTCTCTCTCCAGTCAAGGCACCCACATCCACACTCTCTCCATTCATTTTTATCTCTCTCTCCATCCAAATTCTACCCAGCCGCCGCCCACGCGGGTGCCGCTCCAGGGGGCGTCAAGCCCGCGCCGCCACCCAGCAAGGTGGTGGGCCCCGCGGGTGACAGGGGCGGCAGCGGGGTCGGCCCCGTCGCCGTCGCCGGCAGGGAGGCCGGCCCCACGCCGCCCCGCCCCAGGCCGGACGCACCCGGTGGCGCCGGCGGCGAGTCCAGCAGTCCCGCCAGCGGCGACCCGCCAAAGTCCAGGCTCCCAAACATGTAGGCGGCGGTCGCGGCGACGGCCGGGTTGTGGTGGTGGTGAGCGCCGCCGCCGACGCGGCTGGGGGTGAGGGCGGCCGCGGCAGGGGGGGCGCCCGCCCCACCCCCACCCCGCCCGAGCGCACCGCCGGGCGAGTCCAGGCCCGCCAGGAGGCCGCCGCCCGGGGAGGGCGGCACGACGCCAGTCAGGCCGCCGAGGTGGTGGGCCGAAGGGGGCAAGGGCGGCAAGGACGCCGCACCGCCGGCTTTGACGCCAAGCGGGGTCGGCCGGGCAGCCGCGACGGGCGGCTTGTTTGCGCCGCAACCGCCGCTGCCAAGCACCAGGCGCACGTTGAGCAGGGGCGCGTTGGTGGCCGCCGTCGCCTGCGCCCGCCCCCCCGCGATCGCCACATTCTCCGCGCCGTCCGCCGCGGGTGGGGACGCCCGGCCCGCCGGGATGGAGGATCGGCGCCCGCCGGCGGCGCCAGCACCGGCAGCACCCAAGACGGCCGCTGCGCGCACGGTCCGGGGCACCGCCGCCGCCTGCACCGCCGGGCCGGTCGCCGCTGACCCCGCCACAGCCGCCGCCGCCGCGGCCTCAGCGGCCGCGGCAGCGCCCACCGCGTCAAAGGCAAAGAGGCCGGACGGGTTGTGGGCGTCGGCGTCGTCGCCGACGTCGCCGCCCTCCAGGGCGGCCACCCACTCCTCGTCGTCGTCCTCCTCCTCCTCCTCCTCGTCATCGCCCGCGCCGCCACGCCCGTCAGCCGCCGCAAACAGGCCGCCGTGGTGGTGGTGGATGTGGTGCGGGGCGCCGTCGGAGGAGTCGGTGCCCTGGCCGCCGCCAAAGCCGCCGCCGGCGGCCCGGGCGGCGGACTCGCCAGAGCCGGGCAGGGCGGCGCCACCTGGGGCGGGCAGGCCACGCGGCCCGCCGGCAAGGGCGGCCCCCGCCGCGGGCGGCCCCGACGGGACCATGCCCGCGGGCGTGATCATGAAGCCGCCCGCCGCCGGCGTGCGCGGGCGGGCAGAGCCCCCCCGCCCCCCCGCCTTGGCCGTGGAGGGGCGGGCGGCGGCGGTGGCCGCCAGGGCGGACCTGGGGCGGCCCGCCGCGGCCGCGGGCGGCACCGCCACGCCGGCAGACGTGTAGGTCAGCGGGACCGCCGCCCCGTCGCCAGCCAGGGCGGCCGCGGCGGCGGCGGCCGCCGCGTAGGCCGCCCCACCACCGTACAGGCCCCCGCCCGGGATGGGCAGGCCGTCGGGGCCGTACACGGCCGCCGCCCGGCGGCGGCGGGACCCCGACCGCGACCGGCGGGCGGGCTGGGGCGGCGCGCCCGCGGCCGTGCCGGGCGGCAGCACCCACTTGACGGCCGTCGACGCCAGGTCCACCCAGACGGGCGGGGTGGGCGGGGCGGGCGGGGTGGGCGGGGCGGGGGTGCGGGCGGTGGCGGGCGGGGTGGTGGCCGGCCCGCCGTCCTCATCCTCCTCGTCGCCCTCGCTCGTGTGGCCAGAGCCGCCGCCGGCACTGGCGCCGCCACCCCCGCCCGCGCCGGCTCCTTTCCCAGACGAGGACCCGCTCGTGCGGCGGTCATCCCCGGGCGCGCCCGCGTCAAATGCCAGGGCGTAGCGGCGGGAGGCCGGGTCGTACGCGACGACGGTGGCCGGCGCAAAGGCGGCCGCGGTCGGGGCCAGCGTCGAGGCGGCCGCCTTGCCCGACGACCCTGGCGCGCCGGACGCCCGCACATGGATGGACACCCGCCAGCCGATGGCCGCCGAGCCAGATGGCGGGGCCAGGGCGGCGGGCGGCAAGCCCGTGCGGGCGGGGCCGCAGGGGAAGGCGACGACGTGCGGGGCGGCGTGGCCCGCCCGCCCGCCCCCGCCACCCGCCACCCAGCCCGCAGGCGGAGGGGGCGGGGGGCGGGGCTCCAGGGCTTCCAGGACCGGCACAACCCACTCGTCCTCGCCGTCATCGTACAGGAGGCGGACGGCCAGGGTGTGGAGCGGGACGGAGGAGGCGGCTGCCCCCGCGGCGACCCCGGCGGCGCCCGGCAGCGAGGCCGCGACCGCCGAGGCGGGGGCCACATCAATCACGCACCCGCGCGCCCACCCCCGGGCGGCCGCCCACCACAGGCCCAGGCGGTCGCCCAGGCGCGGGGCCGGGCCGCCCAGCAAGGCCGTCACGCCCGCGGCGCCCGTCACCGCGTTTGGCGGCGGCCCGGACGGCGGGGCCGCAAAGGCGCCGCAGGGGGCGGGCGCGGCGCCCGCGTCGGCCGCCGCAGCCGCGCCCAGGTAGCGCATGGCCGCGCCCAGGCGGGGCGCGCCCCCCCCCGCGCTCGCGCCGCGCGGGGCCAGCCACGCCAGGCACTCCCGCCCCAGGGGCAGCCACTCGTCCAGGCCCGACCCCCCGTCCAGGCGAACCTTGGCCCGCTTGTGGTAGGCATCGTACGCGCGGAGGCAGCCCTTGAGGTAGCGGGGCGGGCCGGCCGGGCCGGCCGCGGGCGGCAGGAGCGGGGCGGTCCCGCCCGCGGCCCCGCCCGCGGGCGTCTGGCCGCCGCACCAGACGCCCACGCGGGCGCCGACGGCCGCGGCACAAGGACCGGCTGCCCCCGGGCGGCGCGACGGGCGCGGCGCGCGGGCCCGGGCGGCGGCTGCGGCGGCGGTGACGGCCGCGACGACCGCGGCCGCGTCGTCAGCCGCCCGGCCGGCAGCGTCGGGGCGGGGGTGGGCCAGCAGGGCCAGGCAGGCCGCCGCGTGCGCGTTGAGGGGGCCCGACCCCGACTGGACCAGGGCCGCCGTGACGACGGCGCCCAGGGCGGACGCGGACAGGCCGCCACGGCCGGACTTGGCGGCGCCGGACGACGCTTTCACGCCCAGGGCAGACGCGCGTGGCACGCGGCGGGGGGGGGGGGGGGGGGGGGCCGGGTGGGAGGTGGGGAGGCCACCCCCCCCCTCCGCGGCGGGCGCAGCGACCGCGGCAGCGACCGCCACCGCGCTGACCGCCGCCGCCTTGCGGCGGGCCCGGTCCCGGCGGGCCCGGTCCGTGCGGCGGGCGGCGGGCGAGGTGGCGGCCGGCGCGGCACCACCAGCGTCCTCAGGTGGCGGCAGCCCGGCCGCGACGGCCGTGACCCACGCCTCCCGCCCTGGCGCCCGCCGGCGCAGGCCCGGCCGTGTGGGTGGAGGGGGCGGAGGGGGCGGGGCGGCGGCGGGTGCGGCGTCAGGCTGCTGCTGGTGCTGCGGCCGGGACAGGGCGGGCGGGGCCGAGCCGGGCGCGGGCGCGAGTTCGAGTGCGCTCGGGCCGCGGGCACGCTTGAGCGCGGGCGGTGCTGTGGGTGGCGGGAAGCCACCGGGTCGGACCATGATGTGTTTGTGTGTGCGTGGAGAAACGGGCGAGCGAACGCTCTGTCTCTCTGCCAGGCTCTGTGCGTGTTTGTGTGTGTGTTTGTGTGCACGGGCGATATGTGTGGGTGAGCGCGGGGGGGCGAGAATTGGGGCGCGTCGAGCGAGCGTTTTGAAAAAAAAAAAAACAGCCGGAGCACGCGGAGGGGGGCACCCGCGTCAAATTGGGCCCTCGACCCGCCCATCCCGCACCCCAACCCCCACCATCGCCGCCGGCTGAGCGGGCAACGGGTCGCCCCCTCACTCTGCCGCGAGCGGCGCGGGCTTTCGGTGGGGTGGAAGACGCACCGGAAGAGCTAGGGCGAGGGCCGAGGAACGCGGACAGCCGTTTCTTCCCTCGGACAGTCTGAGGAAGCTGGCACGGGGCTGCGTGTTTCACGCGCAACGGCCACGCGATCAGGTCACAGGGGTGCAGCGTCGGGCGGAGTGTCACTGGCGCGGGAGGAGGGGAGGTGTGGAAGGGTATGGAGTGGGTAAGCGGGCGCACGACTCGTGTGCAGGAATCTGCAAGAACCGAAATGTGTGTGACTTTTTTTGAACCGAGCACCCCCTCGAGTCGGAGGGTCATTCTGCTTCTGCTCATCTCTTCCATCCTCTGCTCCCGCCCCTCAACAGCCATGTTTGCCGCCCTCTCTCGCACCGCCCGGGCCACGCTGGCCAGCCGGTCGGCCAGCCAGGCCTCCGCCACCCCTCGCGTCCTGCTGACCCGTCCCCGGCCCCAGGCCGGCTTTCGTGCGGCCGCCGCGCCAGCGGTGGGTGCGTCAGCTGCTTTTGCTGCCTCCTCCCCGCGCCGCTCGCCCACCGCCCCGCTTTTGGCCACCCCGCCGCCTGTCGCCTCGCCCATCGCCGACGCCAAGCGCCGGGTGTCGACTGCGGCGACGGGGCTGGGAGGCGGCGGAAGCGGCATGGACGACCAAAAAAAGAGTTGAGAGAAACAAAAAAGCCGGGCGGGGTTTGATGATGAGACGCCTCCCAAATACGCAATCATCCGCCAAAATATTGTCATGGTGGCCCATACTTTCTCTCACATCATCCGTGGTGTGCGCGTGCACCTTCCCCCTTCCGTCAACCCGTGCAGCCCTGCCTCACCCCCCCCCCCCCCCCCCCCTCCACCGTCAACCATACACGCACACACAGCAGACCCTCCCCCTACCCCCAACCCCTTGGCGGCCTCCACCTTCACCGCCCTGGCCGCCATCCACGGCCTGTCCGCCCTCACCCTGCTGGCCTTTCCCTCGTCCGTCCTGTCTGCCGCCTTTGTGAGCGCCGCCCTGCCGCCCGGCGGCGTGGAGGCGTTGGCCCCCGTCGCCCAGGCCCTGGGCGCCGGCACGCTGGTTGCGTCGTCCGCCCTGCTCTCCCTGCGCGATGGCGCGGTGTCCGGGGCGCTCGCCTTCCCGACCCACCGCCGCACCCTGCTGGGTGTGGGCGCCATGTCGGCCGGCCTGCTGGTGTCGGCCCTGTCGGCGGCGGGCGCGCTGGTGCCGTCCGCCTTTGCGGCGGTGGCCGCCGCGGCCGGCGGGACCCTGGGCGCCGTCATCGCCTGGTGGCCGACGTCGACCGCTGACGTCGCCACGCGCGCGGCCGCGGCCGCTGCAGCGGGCGCGCCCTCCAAGCCGCTCACCTCCTCCATGGCCTCCTCGCCCGCGCTGTTCGCGGCCCTGACGGCCGCCGCCCTGGCCGGCGGAGCGGTCTACTGGCTGGCCCCCGCAACCACGCTAGGTTGGATGGTGCCGGCCGCCGCGGTGGGCGCGCCCGCGGCCGCCCCGGGCACCGCGCCCGCCGCCTTGGCGCCCGCCTCCCTGGCGCTGTGGCGGGCGGCCGGGGCGGGCCTGGCGGGGGCGGTCCCTGCCGCGACGGGCGGGGTGAAGGACGCGGTCGAGGGCCGCGGCCCGGGCGCGTCCACCTCTCCAGGCCGCCTGCTCGCGTCGGGGCTGGCGGGCGGGGCGGCCGCTCACGCCGCCTGCCTGCTGCCCCTGGTGCTGGGGGCGGAGGGGGGGGGAGGCGTGGGGACGGCAGTAGCGGCGGCGACTTGGGCGGCCGTCGCGGCGGCCAGCGGGACGGCCGCCTACCGGCTGCCGGCCTGATATTATGGAAGGGCCGCCCTTACTCACGCTGCTGAACAAAAGATGAAAAAAAAAAATGTGGGAGAGAGACGCATCCCCATACCCTGCGTTTTGCTTGGGTTTTGCGTGTCTTCCTTCGGAGCGTTGTGTGCGATTGCATGTGTCTGTGTGTTTGCCCTTTGTTGCCTTTTGCCTTGCCAACTACAACTCTCACTGTCAATCGCTGTCAATCATTCCGCCACGGCCGGCCGAGCCCGCGCGCGCGCGCCCGCCCCGCTTGCCCCGCCCGCGCTCGCGTCGGCCCCGCTCGCCCCGCCGCCCATCACCCCGCCACTGGCCCCGCCCCCACCCGAGCCGCCGCCTTCCTCGATGGCGGCATCGGCCGCGGCGGCGGGTGCGACCGAGGAGGGGGCCTCCCCGTCGCCGCCGCCCGCCGCGGCGGCAGCGGCCGCGGCCGCCAGGCGGCCGGCCGGCGCTGCTGCGACCTCGCTCGCAAAGGACGCCGACACGTTCGCGTACAGGGCGGCGACGCGGGTAACGTTGGCGTGTAGCTCCCGGATCAGGGCACAGTTGCGGGCCAGGGCGGCGGGCGTGCGGGCCTCGTGGTTGCGGTCGATCTCGTTGACGAGGATTCTGTGTGTGATGAGGGCGAGGTTGAGGGCCGCGAGTGTTTTTTTGGAGGGGGGAGTGCGTGGGGTGACGCTTTTTTTGGGTGTGGCCACTGCGCCCACGCACTTTCTGTGCGTGCATATACATAGAGAACGCCCGCCTGGCCACACTCCCGAGGGCTCCTCAGCGGTTCTAGGTCCACCTCGCGCCCCCCCCGCTTCGCGCATTCCTACTCTCGCCTCCCCCCGTCTCGCACTTGTTCTGGTCCAGCAGCTCCTGGACGACGTACAGGTCGGTCACGCCCGGCCAGACGGCCTTGGCCTCATTGACCGATTCCATGCCTTGATGTGAGCAGCGGCTTGAGGTGCAGCGTGGAAGGGCAGGGCCACGCGCACACACGCCGACAGGAAACGAGGTCAGAGGTGAGCGTCGACGACGGCTGTCCCCCTCAAGTTAGGTGTTTGCCACTCTTCCAATTTTTCACGCGGCGTGAGCATAATACACACTCACGAACAAACAAACACGTCCCAACAGAGTTGAACCTGGGTTTCACAACCCCTGTCAGACCTTGCAACCTTGCCGTGCGGATCGCGTGAGAGGGGACGACGTGCTCTTTCTTTTCTTGCGACGCCTCCACACGTCGCTCTCGCTCCTTGCTCTCTCATCAATGCGCGCCGCCGCGCCGCCGGCCCACGCCCGGACGCCATCGCGCACGATGCTGACCGGTAGCTTAAGGTGAGAGTGTGGATGCGAGAGAGAGAGAGAGACAGAGAAAGTGTGGTTGCGGCAGCGATGGAGAGGAGGAGCAAGACGCCGCCACCGGCCTAGTCGGCTCTCGCAACCTCTCCTCTTATCACCCTCTTTCTTTCCACAGGCGTGCCGCGTCCGCCCTTGCCCGGCCCCTGGTCGGCCTGCCCCGCACGCCGTTGACCCACAACCTGGCCGCCGCCTCTTCGGGCGTCACCACCACTGACGCGGCCGCCCCGAAAGGAGGCAAGAAAGGCGGCGGCGGCGGGGGCGGCAACAAGGGAGGCGGCGGCACCCCTTCCAAAAAGGGCGGCGCCGCCTCCGAGCTGGCTGTCACCCCCAAGTCGGTCGACTTCTCGCGCTGGTACCTGGACGTGGTCCGGGATGCGGAGCTGGCGGACTACGGGCCCGTGCGCGGGACGATGGTCATCCGGCCGTACGGGTGAGTGGAGAGACGGGATGGATGGGATGTGGGATGTGATGGGGGGGTGGGTCCCGGCTCCTCTCGCTCTCTCTCTTGCCAAGGGCCCGCGCGCCACTGTCGCCCGTTCCCATCTCACTCTCTCGCCTCCCTCTCCCCCGCCTCCATCCCTACCTGACACGCACAAAGATATGCCATCTGGGAGCGCATCCAGGCCTGGCTGGACCGGGAATTCAAGGCCAAGGGCGTGCAGAACGCGTACTTCCCATCCCTCATCCCCATGTCCTTCCTGGCCCGGGAGGCTGCGCACGTGGAGGGCTTTGCGCCCGAACTGGCGGTGGTGACGTCTGGCGGGGGCAAGGAGCTCGAGGAGCCCCTGGCCGTGCGCCCGACCTCGGAGACGGTGGTCAACCACATGTTTGCGCAGTGGATCAAAAGCCGGCGGGACCTGCCGTTGATGCTCAACCAGTGGTGCAACGTGGTGCGGTGGGAGATGCGGACCCGGCCCTTTGTGCGGACGACCGAATTCCTGTGGCAGGAGGGGCACACGGCCCACGCGAGCGCGGGCGAGGCGACGCGCACGGCCGTCGACTTTGTGGAGCTGTACGCCCGCTTTGCGCGCGAGGTGGCGGCCATCCCCGTCATTGCCGGCCGCAAGTCCCGGGCCGAATCATTTGCGGGCGCGGACACGACCTTCACCATCGAGGCCATGATGGGCGACGGGCGGGCCCTGCAGGCGGGGACGAGCCACGACCTGGGGTCCAACTTCGCCAAAGCCTTTGGCACGCGCTTTGCGGGTGGGGAGGACGGGACGGCCGACGAGTCCGGCCTGTCCTTCGTCCACCAATCCTCCTGGGGCGTGTCCACGCGCATGGTGGGCGGGGTCATCATGGCTCACGGCGACGACGGCGGGGCCCGGCTGCCGCCCGCCCTGGCGCCCGTCCAGGTCATCATCATCCCCATCTTCAAAAAGGGGGCGGACAGCGAGGCCGTCGTCGGGGCGGCAAACGCCCTCGCGGCCGCCTGCGCGTCCATCGGCGTGCGCGCCAAGGTGGACGCGGAGGCCGACAAGACGCCCGGCTGGAAGTACGCGCACTGGGAGGTGAAGGGCGTGCCCCTGCGGGCGGAGGTGGGGCCCCGGGACGTGGAGGCCGGGCGGTGTGCTGTGTCCAGGCGCGACCTGCCGCGCGGGGAGGGCAGGGTCGAGGGCGGCCTGCCGCTGGACCCGGCCGCCTTCGCGTCGGGCGCCGCGGACCTGCTTGACCAGGTCCAGGCATCCCTGCTCGCCCAGGCGACCGCCTTCCGGGACAGCCGCATCCGGGACGTGAGCTCGTACGAGGAACTGAAAGCGGCAGTGGGCGAGGGTTTCTGGGCGCGGGGTTCTTGGGCGGGCAGCGACGCGGATGAGGCGAAAGTGAAGGAGGAGACGGGGGCGACGCTGCGGTGCTTTCCCTTTGAGCAGCAGGGGAGTGGAGCGTGCTTCATGACGGGCAAGGAGGGCGGGGAGGTGGCTGTGTTTGCGAAGAGCTATTGATTTGTGAAAAGCGAGAAGGTCGGGCGGGCACATGAAGTGGAGCGCGAGTCGATCGCCACACTCTTCTCATTTTCTACACCGGAGCGACACCCTTCTCACGCACACGCCTGCCTGTGTGTGCCCAGGCCCTCTGCCTGCCAACCTCCACGCACGCAACACACGCACACGCACTCATACACACGGGCGCGCCGGCCCCACCGCCGAGAAAGCAGGCGCGCTCTCTCCTTTGCTCCATTCATCCCCCGCTGCTCTCTCCCTGTCAACGCTCTCGCCCGCCCCGTACCCTCGCCAGCCATGGACTTCTTCCTCGGCATCCGGGGCCCCAAGCACGGCTTCGTCATGCTGTGCTCCGACACGGCCGCAACGCAACAGATCATTACCATCAAGCACGATGAGGACAAGCTGGTCGCCCTGGATGGGCGGACCGTCATGGCGCTGTCCGGTGAGAGATGGAGAAGGAGAGAGAGAGAGAGAGAGAGAGAGAGAGTGATGCAGGGAGGATCGGTCGCGGGGGCCGGGCCTCGGCCGGCAGAGGTAGGGAGGGCGCGCGGTGGGGCGCAAGCAACAGCAAAGGCCGATCGAAAACTTTAGCGCGCGCCTCCTGAACCCCGCCCTCTCCCCTCTTTTCTCCTCACCCAGGCGAGCCCGGCGACCGGGTCCAATTCTCCGAGTTCATCGCCGCCAACGTGCGCCTGCACGCCCTGCGCACGGAGACCCGCCTGTCCACGTCCGCGGTGGCCCACTACACCCGGGGCGAGCTGGCGACCGCGCTGCGCAAGGTGAGAAAGAAACGATTATTTAAAGAAGAGATGGTGGGCGTGCGCTTTTGCTCTCTCCGCACGCACGCACGCACTCACGCACGCACGCACGCACTCACGCACGCACGCACTCCCTCCTTTTGCTCACAACCACACAGCGCCCTTACCAGTGCAACCTGCTGGTCGCGGGCGTGGACGACCCGGAGCCCGCCCAGGCGGCCGCTGAAGGCACCACCCCGCCCGCCACTCCCGCCGTCGGCACCCCCCGCCTCTTCTGGCTGGACCACCTGGCCACCATGCACCCCATGAACGTGGCGGGGACGGGCTACGGCTCCTACTTCTGCCTGTCCATGATGGACCGCCACTGGAAGCCCGACCTGACGGAGGGCGAGGCACTCAAACTGATGGAGGCCGCTGTCGCGGAGGTGCTCACCCGCCTGGTCGTCGCCCCGCCCGCCTACGTGATCAAGGTCGTGGACGCGAGTGGGATTCGGACCGTGAAAACCATTCGCCCCGTGCCGGCGGGCGGGGCGGGCGGGACGGGGCTGGGCGGTGGGGCGGGTGAGGTCGAGATGGCGGCGGCTTGAGAAAAGGGTGGGGGGGGGGGTGATATGGAGAGAGAGAGAGAGAGATATGGAGAGAGAGAAAGGGCAACAGCTGGAACGGCTTATCATCGACCCAAGTCACACACATCTCCCGAGTCTCGTCCATACACACCACCATGGCCGTCCAGTGGGCCGATCTCCCGCCCGACCTCGTCGGCGTGTTGGCTGATGCGCTGACGGGCCATCCGTCCGACGTGGCGGCGATGCGGCTGGTGTGCCGGTGAGTGTTAAAGATGGAGCAGAAGAAGTTGAAGGGAAGGCACAAGGCGGCGGCGTTTTTTTTTTGGTTCGGTCGCGGGCCGTCGGCCGCGTGGGAGATAGGGTGGCACGTGCCAGCCTGGCCCACGACGCGGCAGGCTGCTGTGAAACTGGTGTGCCAGTCACACTAGTCGGCTTGGTTGGCAGGGCGGTACGCTGCCGGCCGGCGGGGCGGGGCGGGGGCTGAACGCCTGCGTTTCTCCCGCCGATTGTGGGCGGACTAAAAGCGGAGCGCTTTTTGACCCTGCCCCATGCCCCCTCCGTTCCGCGTGCACCTGACGGGCGTGCAGCTGGGTGAATGCCCGACCTGCCCACCTTGCGTGGACTGGACATCGACTGGGCTCAGCCCTGGGGGGTGGCCTGGGCGTTTGAGGTTGCCTGACGGCCGCCCGAGAGTCGACGAAGAGACCCGCCTGCGGGCCGCCCCTGTGCGCGCACTCTTCGTCTGGGGAAAAAACAAACGCGATTGTGTCCCACACGTCAGCCTCCCCAGCCCCCGCCCACCGCCCCGCCGTCGAGCCCACGACCACCGGTCGGCTCACCCTAATCTCACTCTCACCAAAAACATAGGGACTGGCGCAACGCGACCTCCGCCCGCCTGGCATTCCTGTCGCCTTCGACGCCGCTCCCTACAGGCCCGAAACTGCACGCCACCTTCCCCGCCCTCCGCTCCCTGGACATCACCCGGGCCCGCCCCGCCGGCCCGGACGCCATCCAGGAGTTGCTGGCGGACCTGCACGGCCTGGAGGCCGTCAAAATCTGCCTTCCGACGGGGGCGTCCGCGTTTGAGGAGCGGCAGGGAGAGCGGGGAGTGGCTGCATCGGCCGCGCTGGATGACGAGGGGCGCCTGCCAGCAGCAGAGGCC
>Ga0315287_10002333_pt1 | contig 17937 bp, 12 predicted proteins | sample YL17G11_0_MG_FD_205037 | JGI IMG/M metagenome (GOLD analysis project Ga0315287, IMG submission 205037) | Sediment microbial communities from Yellowstone Lake, YNP, Wyoming, USA - YL17G11_0 | ecosystem: Environmental > Aquatic > Freshwater > Lake > Sediment | place: USA: Wyoming | collected...
TCGCCGATCGTGGAACCCATGTTCTGAAGGGCGTGCCGGGCGAATGGCACGTTCACGCCGTCACGGATTCCGGCCTCGGCCGTTGATAGGAGTTAGCGGATCAGAGCCGAAGCCTCGAGAAACGGGGTCACGAGGTACGGCCGCTCGATATCCTCGCACGGCTCGACTCCTGACCACCCCGCGTTGACTTGCGAGCTTCGAGAGGAGAGGTTGCCCATGTCCCGCTGGCCCGTGTCGCTCCTCAACGACGCCGCCGAGAAGCTCGACCGCCGCTACGGCTGGGACAAGCTCCCGTGGCCGCTCGGCCTCGTGACCCTGATCGGGTTGCGCAACCGCCTGCGGGAGAAGAATCTCTACGACACGGGCCGGGGGCCGCTCGACAGGCCGGACGTCTCCGACCACCCGCGCTACCTGACCGCGCGAACGCTCGACGGGACGTTCAACGACCTCGACGACCCACTGATGGGCAGCCTCGGCAGCCGCTTCGGCCGCAACGTTCCGCTCGAAGCGACCGTGCGCGAGCCGGAGGACAGGCTGCTCGAACCGAACCCGCGGCTCGTTAGCCGCGAGCTGCTCACGCGCACCGAGTTCCAGCCCGCGACAACACTGAACCTGCTCGCGGGCGCGTGGATCCAGTTCGAGGTGCACGACTGGTTCAGCCACGGCAGGAACGAGACGCAGAACCCGTGGCTCGTCCCGCTCGAGGCCGACGATCCGTGGCCGGAGCACCCGATGCCGATCGAGCGCACCCGACAGGATCCGAGCGGCGACCCGGAGGGACCGCCGACCTTCGTCACCGACGACACGCACTGGTGGGACGGCTCGCAGATCTACGGCCGCGAGCCGGCGTTCGCCGAGGCGATCCGCTCGGGCGCGCACGGGAAGCTGCGGCTCGACGAGCGCGGGCTGATCCCGCAGGACATCGAGGCGCACGTCGATCTCTCCGGCGTCGCCGGGAACTTCTGGGTCGGCCTCGCGGTCCTGCACTCGCTCTTCATGCGGGAGCACAACGCGATCTGCGACCACCTTCATGCAACCCATCCGGACCTCGGGGACGACGAGCTCTTCGACAAGGCGCGGCTCGTCGTCGTCGCGCTGATGGCCAAGATCCACACCGTCGACTGGACGCCGGCGATCATCGCCCACCCGACCACGGTTCGCGGCATGCGGGCGAACTGGTGGGGGCTCGAGGGCGAAAAGCTCGACAAGCGCTTCGGCCGCTTCACCTCGAACGAGGTGATCCGCGGCATCCCGGGCTCGCCGACGAACCACCACGGCGTCCCCTATTCGCTCACCGAGGAGTTCGTCGCGGTCTACCGGATGCACCCGCTGATCCCGGACGACTTCAGCTTCCGCTCGCTCGACGGCGATGTGTTGCTCCAGGCGCGCACGCTCGAGGAGCTCGGCGTGCTGCACGTACGCGAGCGGCTGACCGAGATGTCGATGGGCGACGCGCTCTACTCGTTCGGCACGTCGCATCCCGGCGCGATCACGCTGCACAACTTCCCCCGCTTCCTGCAGGACTTCCACCGCGCCGACGGGACGCACGTCGACCTGGCCTCGATCGACGTCCTGCGCGTGCGCGAGCGCGGCGTGCCGCGCTACAACGAGTTCCGGCGGCTGCTCCACCTGAAGGCGTTCGACACGTTCGAGGAGATGGCCGACACGCCGGAGCACGCCGAGGACCTGCGCCGCGTCTACGGCGACGTCGAGCGGGTCGACACGATGATCGGAATGTACGCCGAGCGGAAGCCGAAGGGGTTCGGCTTCAGCGACACCGCTTTCCGGCTCTTCATCCTGATGGCGTCGCGCCGGCTCGAGAGCGACCGGTTCTTCACGCGCGACTACCGGCCCGAGGTCTATACGCAGGAGGGGCTCGACTGGGTGGACGCCAACTCGATGCGGACGCTGCTCCTGCGTCACTTCCCGGAGCTCGAACCGGCGCTCGCCGGCGTCGCGAATCCCTTCGCGCCCTGGCAGCGCGCGGGCGTGCGCGGCCCGTCGTGATCGAGCTCGCGCCGGGCATACACCGGCTCGGCCATGGCGCCGGTGGCCGCGTGAGCGCGTTCCTCGTCGAGGACGGCGGCGAGCTGTCGCTCGTCGACACACTGTTCGAGAGCGACGCCCGGCTCGTGCTCGAGGCGATTCGCGGGCTCGGCAGGAGCGTGACCGACCTGAAGCGGATCGCGATCACGCACGCCCACCGCTCGCACCTCGGCGGCCTCGCGGCGTTGAAGCGGGCAAGCGGCGCGGCGGTCTACGCCCATGCCTGGGAGGCCGACATCGTCAGCGCCGACCGGCGCGCGCAGCCGGTCACCCTGCTGCCGAAGCAGTCCCTGAAGCTGATCCCGTTCCAGCTCGGGCTGCGGCTGAACCGGCCGAAGCACGTCCCCTGCCCGGTGGACGAAGGGCTCGACGACGGCGACACATTCGGCCCGCTGCAGGTTCTCCATGCGCCCGGCCACTCGCCGGGCCACCTGGCGTTCTCGTGGCCCGAGCGCAGCTTCCTGATTTCCGGCGATGCGATCGCGACCTGGCCCTCCCTCTGCGCCGGCTGGACGGCATTCACGCTGAACCGAACACAGCACGCCGTCTCGCTGCGGCGGATGGCCGCCCTCGACGCGCGCATCGTCGGCGTCGGCCACGGCGAGCCGATCACGGAGGACGCAGCAGACCGCGTCCACGCGCTCGCGGTCTAGCAGCGATCTCGAGCCATCCGCAAGCCGGGCTTCGCGCCTCGACGCAGGCGCGCAGCTCGGCGAGCCTCCTCGTCGAGGATCGTGAGGGCGCCCTGCCGCAAACCCGACTGTTGTAACACGGAAGTGCGGTGCGCTCAACGGCGCGGTTGACCTTCCGAACGACCGCCCTTATCATCGGAGGCCGGATCGAGGAGGAAGCATGGCACGTGCCGTCCGTTGGTCATGCGGCCTCGGCGCTCTCATCGGAGCGCTGATGGTGGTCGCCCTCGGCGCGTCTGCGGCGCATGCGACGTTCCCCGGCCGCCTCGGCCCGATCGTCTTCGCGAGCACACACGGCGGGAGTGGCGACCTCTTCCTCGCGGACCCCGCGACCGGGAAGACGACCCGCTTGACCAACACGCCGTCGGCAGACGACGCCGAGCCCGCTTGGTCTCCCGACCTCGACGACGGGCGCATCGCCTTCCAGAGCACACGCGCCGGCAACACGGACATCTACGTCGTCGACGCGGACGGCACGAGGGAGCGCGCGCTGACCGGCGTTGCAGCGGCGGACACGGAGCCCTCGTGGTCGCCCGACGAAAGCTCGCCGCGGATCGCCTGGGTCTCCACGCGCGACGGCAATCCCGAGATCTACTCGATGGCGGACGACGGGAGCGACAAGCGCCGGCTGACGAATGGCCCGGGTGCCGATCTCGATCCGGCGTGGTCGCCGGACGGCAAGCAGATCGTCTTCGCGAGCAATCGCAGCGGCAATTTCGATCTGTACGCGATGAACGTCGACGGGACGGGGGTCCGGAGGATCACGAGCACACCCGAGGACGACCGGCATCCATCGTGGTTCCCGGACGGATCGCTTCTGGCGTTCGACCGCGCGCCCGTCGGAGACCCGGCGGACATCTTCTTCATCCGCCCGGACGGCTCAGGTCTCGGCCGGCTGACCCTCGATCCCAGCGACGACCGCGAGCCCGCTTGGTCACCGGACGGCCGAACGATCGCGTTCTCCAGCGACCGCGGCGAGGCGCTCGAGCTGTGGGTCATGCAGGCGACGGGCGCCGGCCAGACGGCCCTCACGTCGGGTGCCGCAGAGGCCACGGGCGCCGACTGGCAGCGTCGCGTCCCGCTCGACGTCGTATTCGTTCTGCCGGTGCTCGCGACGGGCACCGGCGGCCGCGTCTGTACGCAGGTCGGCACCGAGGAGAACGACACCCTTGCAGGCGGCGCGCAGGCCGACGTGCTGTGCGGTCTCGGCGGCAACGATCGCATCGACGGCGGCGCCGGTGCAGACGTGATCATCGGCGGACCGGGGAAGGACACGCTGCTCGGCGGGCCCGGCGCGGACACGATCTACGCGCGCGACGGCGCACGCGACGTCGTCACGGGGGGGTCGGGGACCGATCGCGCGCGGGTCGACCGAAAGCTGGATCGGGTGACGGGCGTCGAAACACGGTTCTGATGGCCCCGAAACCTGCAGAGACAGAGGCAAAGCCGGCCGGAATCGTCGCGCGGATCAAGGACGCCCCGAAGCTCGTCGCCGTGATCGCCTCCATCGTGGGGCTGATCGTGGGCATCCTGGGCCTCATCACCTGGTTCTACCCGGACGCGAAGCCGAAGGGACGGGCGCCGACCGACGCATCCATGCAGATGCTCGACTTCCAGACCGCCACGCTCGGCCGGTACCTGCGCTCGAGGAATCAGCAGAATCCGGGGTACACCCGCGCACAGCTCGCTCGCGACGGGATCGTGGCGACGGTCAAGGTCGTCGGTGCATCGGGCGTCGGCCATGCCGATCTCTTCTGGACGGTGCGCGACATCGCCAGCAAGAGCGACCTCAACGACGTCCGCTACGTGCACCAGCTCGCCGCGCACATCCTCATCAAGACGACGGGCGACAGCGGCGGGGGCGCGTTCTGGGTGCCTGCGCCCTCGAAACCCGGCCGCTACCTCGTGCGCTTCGAACTCGACGCCCCGAACGGCGTGATTCTCGATTCGCTGCCGACGGAGGAGTTCCGCGTCGGCTGACGGACCGGCGCGACACTCGCCGCTTGGACTCGCCGCGTCCAACGCGTAGGCTCAGGTGGACCTCGCACCCCGCCGTAAGGAGGACGCTCGATGTCGCTCGCCCAGGCCCCGCACGAGGAGACCCGCCCGCCCGAGCTCGGGCTCGCGCTGTCCGGCGGCGGGTTTCGCGCCTCTTTCTTCCACGTCGGCGTTCTGGCCCGGCTCGCCGAGACGGGGACGCTCCGCAAGGTGGAGGTGATCTCGACCGTCTCGGGCGGGTCGATCCTCGGCGCCCTCTACTACCTGGCGCTCAAGGACCTGCTCGAGAACGTCCCCGACGCCGAGATCACGGACGAGCACTACGTCCAGGTCGTGCGCCGCGTCGAGAAGACGCTGTTCAAGGGGGTCGCCCGCCAGGTGCGCGCGCTCGCCTACGCCGACCTCGGCAAGAACCTCCGGATGCGGCACGCGAACTACTCGCGCAGCGACCGGATCGGCGAGCTCTACGACGAGATCTTCTACCGGCCGACCTGGAACGAGTCGCAGTTCGGCGGCGCGCCGGCCCCGCGCCTGAACAACGGGCCGATCCAGATGCGCGAGCTGCTGATCCACCCACCTGGCGAGCCCGACAACTTCAAACCGCTGCACGACAACGGCCGCCGCAGAGCGCCCGTGCCGGTGCTGCTGCTGAACGCGACGTCGCTCAACACCGGCCACAACTGGCGCTTCCAGGCGGTCGAGATGGGCGAGGCCCCGCGCAGCCGCGAGGACTGGGTGCAGATCGACAAGAACATGCGCCTGCTCTCGGGTCGCTACGAGCAGATCGTCGAGAGCCAGCAGGACTTCCCGCTCGGTCATGCGGTCGCTGCGTCGGCCTGCGTCCCCGCTCTCTTCCACCCGCTCGCGCTGAGCGGGCTCTTTCCAGGCGTGCGGGTCGAGCTCGTCGACGGTGGTGTCCACGACAACCAGGGCGTCGGCGGCCTCCTCGACCTGGACTGCGTGCGGATGATCGTCAGCGACGCTTCGGGCCAGATGGGCGACATCCCCGACCCGTCGACCCGGATTCCGGCCGCGGCCGGCCGCTCGAGCTCGATCTACGGCGACCGGGTGCGCGAGGAGCAGCTGATCGAGTCGATGGTCCGGCCCGGCACGGTGCTGATGCACCTCCGCAAGGGCCTGCCGGTCCGCGGCATCTCGCCGCTCGGCGTCGACGGAAAGCCCCTCGCACAGACGAGCGAGCTGGGGACGATCGACTACCAGGTCGCACCCGAGGTGCAGGACCGGCTCGCGCGCCTGCGCACCGACCTCGACTCGTTCAGCGAGGTCGAGGCATACTCGCTCTCGCTCTACGCCTACCTGATGACCTGCGGCGAGCTGCCTGAAGCACCCCAACTCACGTACGAGTGGGACCTTGACGCGAGCGAGGTGGCCTCACTGCGTGCCGAGCTGCAAGACCCCGGAGATGCCTACCGACGCCAGCTCGAGGTCGCGGCGAAGCGCTTCCGCAAGGCCGCCGCGCTCAACGGGAAGATGCGCGCGCTCGAGCTCGCGGCCGCGCTCCTCGCCCTGGTGGTACTCGCCGGCATCGCCTGGCTGCTGCGGGACGCAGTGACGGAGGACCTCCCGGCCTGGTCGTTGATCATCGCGCTCGTTGCGCCGGCGCTCCTCGTCGGGCTCTACCTGAAGCCGAAGTTCCGCCTGCGGGCGTTCTACGTCCTTGCCGACTGGCTCTACACGTGGCTTGTGCCGACGGTCGCAGCGCCGTTCCTCTGGCTCGGCACGAAGGTGACGCTCTGGGCGAGCCCGAAGTTCCTCGCCGAAGGCCGGATCGCAAAGTTGGCCACCAAGGACGCAGCCGTCAAGACGCGCTGAGAACGACAGCGGCCGAGGTCTTTCAAGACGGAAACGCCGGTGCCGTGCCCGTGCTGGCGCCGGAAGGCAATCTCGTCCGCGAAGCGGATCTTCAGCAGGCCGCTGTCGCTTAGGCGCCGAGCCTGCGAGCGAGCTTCCCGAGGACGGTGTAGGTGGGCACGAGCAGCCCGCGGCCTGCGAAGCCGACCATCCGGTCGAGCGCGTCCATGAACTGAGTCCGCAGCAGCTCCTCGCTGCGGAGGGCCCACAGCGTCTCGGCGTTCGTCCAGGCGGCGTCGCGCGCCCGGCGGACGTTCCACATCGCGACGACGTCGTCGATTCGGTCGAATCGGTGGAGGATCCGGTCGAGAAATCCGAGCGAGCCCGGCAGGAACGACGCCTTGACCTGTGCCTCCACCTGCTCGAGCAGCCCGTTGACGAGGAGGTAGTCAGAGTGCTCCGGCGAGTCGCCGCGCAGCTCGAGCTCGAGCTCTTCGCAGGTCGTGACGAGCGCGACCGGCAGGTCGCGGTTGATGTGGGCGTTCATCCCGGCGAGCGCGAACTGCAACGGGGCGATGCCGCGGCTCGACCGTGCGGCGAAGAGCGGCGCCCAGGCCGCCGGCGTGCGGGCCGGATCGTGCTCGTTCGCCTCGACCGCACCGAAGAAGAGGTTCGCGAACACGACATCGAGCCGCTCGAGGAACCGCGGGTCGGCAAACGACCCTGCGGCCAGCCGGGCATTCACACCCTTGGTCACCTGCCGGTAGAGGCGCGAGAAGCAAACCACGCCGTCCGAGGACTTCCCGGCCGCCTCGATCGCGCGCATGCGCGCGATCACCTCGGGGACGGTCGTGGCGGCCACAAGGCGACGATATCGCCCGCACGCCGTCGAGAGGGCGCCCGGCGTAGGCGCGCTGCTCGCGGACGCGAGAGAATGGCGGGGCGACTCGCGGGCACCGTTCCTACTCGCTGCCATCGGGCGCGTACCTCCGGATCCACCCTCATGCCGAACTCAGCATCTCAGCGTCGCGCATGTGGGAGCGGGCACCAACCCTGCGGAAGAAGGCGAGAGCACGTGCGAGCTGGTCCTCGGCTTGAACGCCGTCACCGGACGCCAGCGACTGCTTGGCCGCCTGCAGGCGCGCGACCGCCTCGTCCGGCTGCGATCCGATGGCCGCGTACAGGTCGGCTGCGCGAGCGAAGCCGCCGTCGATGACTGCACAAGCCGCCTCATACCACCTTGTGCGCGGCGTGGCCCCGGCGAGGAGATGTCGCAACTCGGGGTATCGCTCCTCTCCCAGTCCGGCGAGTAGGTCTGGAAGCGACCAGGCCCCCCAGAACGGTTGGCCGGCCGCCAGCGCGACGAGAAGCTCCGCGACACTCGCCTCCACCTGGTCGGGAGCGTGCTCGGCCGACGCTCTGGCGCAGAAAGCCAACGCCGGAAAGAGATCCCAGGGATCGCCCGTCGCTCGAGCGAACTCGAGCGCGGCGCGGGCGTCCTCCAGAGCCCCTTCCCCGTCGCCGCGGGCGAGCCGGATGCGTCCTCTGTTGAGCCGTGCTTCCCCTGCTCCTCGGTGAGGAGAGCCGGTCTGGATTCCATCCAGGTACTCGTCGAGATGGGTCAGCGCCTCGTCCCAGTCACCGCTGTAGTACAGGTCGATGGCCTGCTCGGCGCGAAACCTCCGCACCTGAATGGGGATTCCGAAGCGCTCGGCCGCGCGCTCTCCGGCCAGATGGAGCAGAGCAGCCTCGTTCAGCGAACCGAAGTACCTGCGCATGTCCGCGAGGTTGCCGTAGCAGCTCAGGGAGACAGGGGAGTTGAGCTCCGTGGCGACAGCTAGCGCCTTCTCGTTGTCTTCGACCCCGCGCTCGTCTCCCGCGTCGAGTCGAGTCCACCCGACGGCTTGCAGCGCCTCCGCCTGAATCTCGCGCAACCCGAGCCGCTCGGCGATCGACAGGGCCTCCCCCAAGAGACGGAGGACCTCGGCTCGAGTCTCGCGGGCCGGGACTGCGTGGGTGCCTGCGCGGGTGAGTATCAACGCCTTGGCGTAGGAGGGTGCCTCGTCGCGTACGAGCTCGAGCGCGCGCTCGTCACGTACGCGCGCCTCTTCCTGGTTACCCGCCAATGACAGGAGCCAACCGATCGTGGATTCCGCCTCCGCAGCGCCCGAGAGATCTCCAACCTCCATCAGCGCCCTTGCTGCTTCGTCGAGTAGCTGTACTGCGGGCTCTTCCGCGATCGCGAGCGCTCTTCCGTACTCGAGCAGCAGGCGCGGGCGAAGCTCGTCGTCTGGAGCGCACAGGTCGACGGCCTGCCCCCAGAGGTGCGCGGCAGCGGCATGGGAGTGGATCGATCGTGCACGCTCGGCGGCCGCCTGCAGTGCGTTCGTTGCTTCGAGCCGCAGCTCGGGCGTCGCATGCCCTGACGCTTCCGCGTTCTCGAGTGCGGTGACGTAGTGGTAGGCGACCGCGTCGGCGCGGTCGCGACGGTCACCGGTCAGCGAGGACATCCACGCGCCCGCCCGGCGGTGCTTCTCCGCGCGCAGCGGGCGCACGATCGTCCGGTACGCGACATCTCGAATGAGAGCGTGCTCGAAGACGTACTCCGACTCGCCGGCGACCGACGAGTCCTGTTTGCGGCGGACTAGCTGGCGCTGCTCGAGTCGGCGAAGCGCCTCCTCGATCGCCCACCGACCGCGCTCGGCAACGGAGGCGACCGCTCCTACCCAGAAGACCTTGCCGACCACCGATGCGTCTTGGATCACCGTCTTGTCCGTCGCGGGGACGGCATCCAGCCGCGCGGCGATGATGCCGAGGACGGAGTCCGGTACCGGGAAGTCATCGGTCTGCTCCAGGATCCACTCACCCCCCTGCTGCACGAGGATGTGGCGGTCTACGAGCATCCGGACGAACTCCTCGGCGTACAGCGGGTTTCCCCCGGCTGCTGTGAGCAGGGCCGAGCGGGCTTCCTCGGGCAGATGTGCGTTCCGGAGCAGCGCGTCGAGGAGATCGTGCGTCTCCGACTCGGAAAGCGGCGCGAGCGAGACGACGCGTGTTGTTCGGGAATCCGTGTCCCAGCGGGGCCGTCGCTCAAAGAGCTCCGGCCGCGCGGTGCAGAGCACAAGGAGCGGAACGTCGGCGGCCCAGGCGACCAGATGTTCGATGAAATCGAGCGCCGCGTCGTCCGCCCAGTGCAAATCCTCGAACACCAACACCGTCGCTCTGTGCTCGGCCAGCTGCTCGATGAACCGCCGCCACGCGGCGAAGGCTTCGGCCTTTCGATCACCGAACAAGGCGGCTCCCGCATCGAGACCCACCAGCGTGCGCAGGTGGTGCTCGACCCATTCGGCCTCGTCTCGGTCGCCGACGACAGCAGCGACAGCCTGTGCGAGCTTGGACGATGCGGCCTCCGACTCGTGCGAGTCCAGAGAACCCGCTTCGGCTTTCACGATCTCTCCCAACGCCGAGAACGTGCCGCGGTTGCCGTACGGCGGTGAGCGCCCCTCTCGCCAGCGAATCAGCTCAGGCCGCCGATCGATGTAGCGGAAGAGTTCCCGGACCAGCCGGCTCTTGCCAATGCCCGGTACTCCGACGAGCGTGAGGGCCTGCACCGAGCGGTTACCGCACGCGAGCTCGAAGGCGTCGATCACCGCTTGCAGTTCGCGTCGCCGGCCAACGAGCCCGGTCGCATCCTGGCGTCGTCGAGTCTCTCCCACCCGAGAGAGGGCCCTCAGCGCCTGCCAGCACTGGATCGGCGCGACCTTGCCCTTCACTTGGACCGTGGACGACTCCTCGTATTCGATCACGCCGCAGGTCGCGCCATAGGTGACGGCGCCCACGACCACGCCGTCGATGGGCGCGGCTGCCTGGAGACGGGCCGCGGTATTGACGACATCACCTGATGCGAGGCTCTCGCCGACGGCTACGTTCGCATCGAGCGAGACCAACGCCTCGCCCGTGTTTACAGCGACGCGCACGTGAAGGTCGAGTTCGGGGTGCTGCTCGTTGGACTCGGCCAGGGCCTCTCGGATCGCCAGCGCCGCACGAACGGCACGCTCGGGATCGTCCTCCCGCGCCGCGGGGGCACCGAACACCGCCATGACAGCGTCGCCGATGAACTTCTCAACCGTGCCGCCGCGCTGTTCGAGTTGCTGCCGCACGAGCGCGAAATACGGGGCGAGCATTCCCCTCACGTCCTCCACGTCCATTCGCTCGGCCCGACTCGTGAAGCCCACAAGGTCCGCGAACAGCACCGTTATCACCTTGCGCTCTTCTCGCCGCTCTGGGGCCGCGACGAGCCTCGCTCCACAACTACCGCAGAAGCGGGAGTCGGCGGCGTTAGGATGGTGGCAGTTGTAGCAAACTAGCACGGCTCGACTCTAGTCCTCGGCCCGTGCCTGATGCGGTCCCGAGCCAGTGCGGAGGCCGGTCGCGTGTGGTGATTGACCTGATTGCTCCAACCTCGTACAGTAGTCCATTGTCAACGCAGGAGGTTAGGACTCATGGAGGGAAGAGAAGAGAACGCAGCCGAGGATTTCGCGTACACCAAGCTCACGCCTTCGCCTGAGGGGTTCAAGCCGGGCAAGCAGCTCCGCGACATTGGATTCGAGATATTCCTGGTTCAGGTGAAGAGCGAAACGTGCAGCGGGCAGGACTTGCGTCACGATCCGCTCAAGTTCCTTCGGGAAAAGATCCCCGAGATGAGAACACTTCTCGACGGGACGGACGTCCATGCAACCGTGCTTCGCGTCAACGCCGAGGTTCCCGCCAACCCCAGACACACAAGCGAGGTGTGGTGTGTCTATCAAGGCTCGACGACCGCCGTCGGCGTCCAGTTCAAGCACACCGATTACACCGACGCCGAGTGACGGCCTGCCCGGAGCGACATCCACGCCGAGGACGCGCTGCTCGCGCTGCGTGTCGAGAAAGTCGACCGTCGCCAGGGCCGTCTCGACGACCGCTGGCAATCTCTAGCACTCGCTGACGCGTAGCCCTGGTCGAGCCACAGGGCCACGATCGGAGAGAGGCCACCCGGATTCCTCGCCTCGGAGAGGCTCCTCTCCTTCCTCGGCGAGAGCGGGCCATCGAGCCGAGTCCCGAGCACCCGCGCGCGTACCTCACGCCGCCGCGGCAGCCGCTCGACGAGATCCTCACGAGCGCAGCAGACGCAGACGCGATCGCCCATGCCTATCGCGAACACGGCTACAGCATGCGTGAGATCGCCTCGCAGCTCGGCTGCGGGCTCACCACCGTCCAGCGCCGCACCCGCACTCAGGAACGACTCGGGGGTAGGCGGAAGAGACGCATGACCGCCGCGATTCCGGGCTCGAGCTCGCTCGGGCTACGACTTGACCCCCGTTCCTGTGACAGGTTCCCTGCGGCTACGTTGCGCAACGCTTTTTGTTGCGCTACGGTGAGCGACGATATCGCCCGCACGCCGTCGAGAGGACCCGGGCTTATGGGGTCGGGGTCAGTTCTTCCTCGTTCCACCCCCCGCGGGCCACGCAGACCCGTCCCCGTTCCTACAGTCTCACTCGCTTGCTGACCTCGCTTGTGTGACCCCGCTTTCTTAGAAGTGTCCGATCGAGACAAGCGCGAAGTCCTGAGGCCCGCGTGCGACGTTCGAGCCCACGACGTCGACTCTCCAGACCCCGGCGGCCGGCTTCTCGATGTGAACGAGCTCGGCATTGTTGGTCGCGTCGAGCGCCGGCGGCCCGTTTCGCCGCTGGTTCCCGACAAACTTGCGGCCGTCGGGCGCGGTGACGATCAGGTTGAGGTTGTTCACGAGCGTGGGCCCGGGCGGGTCGGACCACGCCAGAGCGATGCGGAGCGGCCGGCCGTTCGACTTCACCGTCAGCTTGCTCGAGCTCAGCTGCCCGGTCTTGAGCCCTGGCCGACCCTCCGTGAAGCGGCTCGAGGCGCGAGCCTGCGGCGCGATGACGCCGTCGAGGCTCACGCGGCCGTAGCCCTGGTGGTTGTCCACGACCGCGCCTGCCGGGCCGTAGCCGGCGAGCCTGACCGCTCCGGCGATCAATGCCGCCTTGAGCAGTGCGGCGCTCGGGTTGCTGATCTTCTTCTCTTTTCGCAGGTACTCCCGGAGCACAGCGACGGCCCCGGAGACGAGAGGCGCTGCCATGCTCGTCCCGCCCATGAAGAAGTAGAGCTTGCTCGCCGGGAACGCAGCCCAGGCCTTGTTGTTCGGTGCGATCATGGTCGACCGCGTTGACAGGACGAACGTGCCCGGCGCAACGACGTCGGGGCTGAAGCGCTTGTCCTTTGTCGGCCCGCGGCTGCTGAAGAGCACGATCTCGTTCGGATCGTCGGCCATCGGATCCGCCTTGAACGGTGCGACCGGGAAGTCGCGGGGCCACCATTCGCCGTACGTCTCGCCGTCGAAGTCGGGCCGTCTGTTCTCGCAGGCGCCGACCGTGATACAGTTCTTCGCCGTACCCGGTGAGCTCACGCTCATCGGGTCGATACGCCCGTCGCCGTCCGAGTCGGTCCCGTCGTTTCCAGCAGCTGCGACGACGCAGAAGTCCTTGTGCTCCCATACGAACTGGTCGAGCGCCCCGCACTGGTCATCGTACGAGCCGGGGTCGCCGCCACCCCATGAGTTCGAGTGAATGCGCGCGCCCTTCGAGTAGGCGTCGGAGAAGAGGTTCTTGAGATCCGCCGGGATGCCGACGAGCAGGTAGCGCCCGTATTTCTGGATATCGGCGGGGTTCTTCCACTTGCATTCCTGCTCGACAGCCTGGAACACGAGCTTCGCCCCGTACGCGAGCCCCCGAATCGGCGAGCCCAGGCCGGGAATCGCCGCTGAGGACACGCCGCTGCCGAGCACCGAGCCGGAGGTGTGGGTGCCGTGGCCGCTGTCGAGATCGGCCGGCCCGTCGTCTCCGCCCGGATTGGTGACGTACGGCGCGAGGTCGCTCGTCATCGGGTAGCTCTTTATCGACGCGACACGTCCGACGAAGTCGGGGTGGATCGACGCTGGGTTGCCGGTGTCGAGGCCGGTGTCGCAGACGCCGATCGTCTCGCCCTTCCCGCTCAGCCCGAGGCCCGGGCTCCCCATGGACGCGGCGGTCCGCATGAGCCCGGCCGCAACGTTGTTGCTCGGGCGCTTGACGGCGCGTTGTCGAATCTTCCGCACGCCGTGGACGGTCGACAAACCCTTGATCTGCTTCTGACGCTCGGCCTTCTTGTCGCTCGTCTCGACGACGAGGATCTTCCCCTTCGGCTCTTCGACGAGGATCTTGACACCAAGCTTCTTCACTTTCGGCAGCGCCGGCGCGATGTCTTTCTCGCCGAAGAACTCGACCGTGTAGACGCGGGGGAGAAGCCGCGTGCGCGGCAACACGTCCGCGTCAGAGCCCTCCAGCTCCTTGCGCACCGACTCGGCGAGGCGCTCTTCGTACGGGAGATGCCCCGTCCAGCGCACGTAGGGCAGCGCGGCGATCTTCGCGATTGCGGCGTCGCCCGCGCGAACGACGAAGACGAAGTTCCCCCAGAGCTGGCGCGGCTCGCCGCCGGCTCGCTTCACGCCTCGCACCCACTCCTCCTTGATCGGGCCGACGAACTGCACGAGGTAGTGGTGAGGACCGGCGGGGAGCGAGGCGCCGCGCCGATACGCCGGGTGCGTGCGAGTCATGCCCTCGGCATCGACTCGCGGAATCGACGTGTCGATCGTTCCTGCGCCGACCGGGATCTGGTACTGGTTGGTGATGTCCTCCACCAGATTCTCGCGCGCGATCTTCTTCGCGGTTGCGGGCGCAGCCTCGGCGAGGACGAAGGCGTCGTATCGCTCGAGGATGTCGAGCTTCTCCGCAAGCCGCTCCTGCTCGGCCTCCGTTGCGAACACCTTGAGGATCCGGTTCGTCATTCGTTCCTCTCCCTTCGGTCCGGGCACGACCTCCTACCGTTCCATTTGCCTTTCGTCAGGTCAAGACGCGAGGCGAAGTCGCGATCTTACTTCGGCTGACGACCGCCTGTACCACTTCTAGGAACGGGGTCAGTTCTTCCTCGTTCCTACCACCGTCCACCGCCGCATCCTCAGCCAGGAGCGACTCAGGGTAGGCGGGCCAGACGCCTGACCGCCGCGATCCCGGCCTCAGGGTCGCTGGCGCTCCGACCCGCCCGCGAGCGCCGCGTGCTTGGAGCTCGCGGGTGGAACGTGCAAGACCTGTTCCCCGTTCCTATTCAGGTTCCGACGACGGACGCGAGGGTAATGGCGGTTTCGCGGGCACGAAGCTCCGCAAACCCGGCCGTTGCGTCAGAACAGCGCGCGCACCCAGTCGAGCTTGTCGTCGAGCCAGCCGAGCGTCGCGAACTGCCCGGCCAGCGAAGTCGGCGGCCGGCTGATCAGGGTGTCCGCGGCGAGGACGCGCGAGAAGTCGACCGCGGCCGGCCCGGGCTTCGGCTCGCCGGTCGGCCACCGGAACTCGACCTGAGCGAGGTTCATGATCTCGATCACCTCGTGGGCGATCAGCCCGTACCCGATCGTGGTCGGATGGATCCCGTCGAGCGAGAAGAGCCCGCCGTCGGTGCGTCCGTTGGGCCCGGAGGCGAAGAACCTCGTGTTCGGCACCGGATCGAGGCTCGCCAGCTCGGGCGGCAGCGGATAGGGCGTCCACCAGTCCGGCCTCGCCGCAGGATCGGAGAGGTAGCGCTTCGACGCGAGCCGGTCGAGGAAGCCGCCGAGATCGAACAGATACCAGTCGAGCCCGTCCTGCCTCGCTGCGGCGACGGACTCGATGATCGTGCGGTTGTACGCGTCGATCGCAGAGTCGACGGCGCGCGCGTCCTCCTCGGTGATGTTCGGGTCGGAGGTCGGATCGAAGTCCTCGTCGCGGATCCACGGGCGCGTGTAGTGAGGGAAGTAGCGCGACCCGAGCCGGACCTTCCCGCGCACACCCCTCGCGATCGGAGCGATCGTCACCGAGGGGACGGTTCCCACGATCACGTGCCTCGCCCGGATCCGGCGGATCTCCGCAACGAGCAACGCCCATTCGGCGGCGAAGTGCTCTGGCCGCCAGACGGTGTAGGCGCCCTTCCTCGCGACGTCGTCGTAGCCGTCTCCGCTCCAGAGCGCCTTGAGCTTGGTTACCGCCTGGAGGGCGTTGTTCGAGCCCAGGAGCACGACCAGCGTCTCGATCCCCGGCCCCGTGGCGGACGCGTCCGTGCCCTGCTCACCTAGGGCCCGGGCGGCACCGAGCGGGGTGAGCGCGCGGTTTCCGGACCCGCGCGCGGTCTCGAGCACGAAGAGCGCCGCCCGGTCGTTATCGTCCTCGACCTTCTGCTTCGGGAACCAGACATCGTCCCGTGCGCGTCCGATCCGGCGGCGCACCTTCGTCGCGGTGAGCGTCAGCGTGTCGCGCAGGTCCCACCCGTAGATCGCCAGGTTGTGCAGGATCTCGCCGTCGACCGGTGCTTTGTTGCCGTCGCCTCGCTCCCAGTAGTCCTCGATCCCGTCCATGTAGCCGTGGAGCCAGCTCGCTGCGCGGACGATCTCGTGCCAGTCGAGCTTCGACCCGAAGCGCGCCTCGAACGAGCGCAGCGCGCGCTCGAAGTCGAGCGGGATCCCGCCTTTCCCGCTGGGCGGTTCGTAGATCGGGCGGCGGAAGGTCGCGAAGTTGCCGAGCTCGAACGCCACGGTGGCGGGCCAGGACAGGTCGGTGCGGAAGATCGCCCCGCTCATGAAGCCGTGCGTGACCGAGTCGCCGATCGTCACGAGCTGGTTCCGCGGCGCCCCTGTCCTGTCGACCTCGACGTCGATGTTGAGCGTCGGATCGAACTCCGGACGGCGCGGATTGTGGTTGATCTCGATCCCGGCGGGAATCGGCTGGCGGCTCTCATCGGCTGACATCGCATCACCCGTGTCGCTCGAGTCGCGGTGGCACGCGACGTGTGTGACCGGGATTGGACCACGTTCGACCGCGCCTGGTCAAGCAGGGCGGCAGCCGGCTGTTCCGCCTTGGCCGTCGCCACTGTCGCTGTCAAGCACGGTGGCCCGGGTCAGGTCCTCCTCGTTCCACCCCCCGCGGGCCACGCAGACGGGGTCTCCTGGGGCGTGCGTCGACCTCAGGTAGTTGTGTCAGTTCTGTGCCGCCGCTCCCTGGTCGGGGTTCCGGGCGCCAAGGACGGCTACCGTCGAGAGCATCGCACGGGCGCCACGGATCGAGCTCGAGAACGGCATCCATCATGTCGTCGCGCGCGGGAACGAGCGCAGGGCCAGCTACCGGGACGCGACCCATCCGCGGGCGCCGCGTGCTTGGAGCTCGCGGGTGGAACGTGGAAGACCTGACTCCGCCCCTGTGACAGGTTCCCTGCGGCCACGTTGCGCAACGCTTTTTGTTGCGCTACGGTGAACTCATGCCCGTTGCGACGGCGGTAAAGATCGAGGCGCTGAAGCGTGATCTGCGGTCCGGCTCTGCGGTGGCCGACCTGCTCGGCGTGAGCCGTTCGCGCGTGACCCGGTGGCTCCAGGGCGCAGGCATCGATCCGCTGAATGCGGAGCGGGTCGACCTGCTCGAGCTCGTGTGGTCGAATCTCCTCCGGCTCTACGAACCCGAGGCGGCGCGCGCATGGCTCCTCGGCGTCAACCCGAATCTCGGTGACCGCCGCCCCGTCGACCTCGTGAGGACCGGCAAGACAGAGGAGCTCATGCGGGCGATCCGTGCCGAGCGCGCGGATTCGTTCGCGTGATCGGATACCGCTGCTTCGCGTGGAGCGAGCGAGCTCGACCGACCGAGCCGGAAGGCCCACTCTGGTTCCCCCGGATCCATCAAGGCGACGGCCGGCACGACAACCCCGCTGTGTACGGATGTCTGTACCTCGCAGATCGCGAGACCTCGGCGGTCGTCGAGCAGCTCGCCCGCTTCCGGGGGCAGCGCCTGATACCGGAGATGCTCGTCCGGCGAGGAGTGACGCTCGGCCTCGCCTCGCTCGAGCTTCCCGACCGTGCGCAGGTGATCGACCTGGACGATCCGGCCGTTCTCTCTGCTCACGAGCTGCGGCCCTCGCTCGTTGCCACTCGACACCGAAACGTCACACAGCCGCAGGCGCTCGTCCTCCATCGCAGGCATCGGTTCGCTGCGGGGCTGCGCTGGTGGTCCGTCTACGAGGCACTCTGGGCAAACCTCACGATCTTCGAGCGCGCAGCACGTCGCCTCACGGTCGACGGGGTCAGACGCCTGACCCTGGACGATCCCGCGGTCGTGGATGCTGCAGCGTTCCTCGGTCTGGCGGCCTGAGCTTGGACGGGCCCCGCTCGTCCCCCCGACGAGCGAGACTCGAGCGCCCGGACCGTCAGCGCATTAGCGTCATGGCCTTGGTCAGACCAACGGTGACCTGACCTCGATTGCGACGCCGGACGGAAGACTGCAACGAACGG
>Ga0315287_10002336_pt1 | contig 17933 bp, 13 predicted proteins | sample YL17G11_0_MG_FD_205037 | JGI IMG/M metagenome (GOLD analysis project Ga0315287, IMG submission 205037) | Sediment microbial communities from Yellowstone Lake, YNP, Wyoming, USA - YL17G11_0 | ecosystem: Environmental > Aquatic > Freshwater > Lake > Sediment | place: USA: Wyoming | collected...
GTCGGTCAACCAAAGCCTAGCAGGTTTGGTGTGGGTGCGGCGTGCCCTCTTGCTTCAGCCCCCCGAGACTACCGGGGCGGCTCCCATTTCGCCGAACACGTGGCCCCTTTCTGGAGTATCACAGACACCACTCCCTCGAAGAAGCGGGTGAAGCGGTTCAAGAAGTCGCTACGGACCGAGCTGCACGTGGCCAACCACGCCCCCCTCGAAGAGGTGGTGGCGGCGGTGAACCACAAGCTGCGAGGATGGAGCCGGTATTTCAGCATCGGTACGCTGGAACCGGCCTATCGGACGGTGGACCGCTACACCGAAGCTCTGTTCAGGCAGTTCCTGGTGCGACGACACGAGGTCCCCGGGCGGGGGACCCGGCCGTTCAGCAACCGGTATCTCTACGAGGAGCTTGGCCTCGTACGGTTGGGGGATCGCCGGCGGATGTCGCGCCTGCATGCCTTGACGTGAAACCAGTCCGAGAGCCGGATGCGGGAAAGCCGCACGTCCGGTTCGATGACCGGGTCCGAGAAACCGAGTCATGGACGGGCTACTGAGGCACTCCCAGAGGAAACGGGGAGCCAACGGATAGGTCCGGCCTACCGCCACGGCACTCGGACTCGACTCTACGGGAGACGGAGGTACCGTGCTACTGACCATTCGGTTCTCCGAGATTGAAGCGCGCATCGCACCGGGGCAGCCCGGGCTGTACGAAATCCGCACCCTATCCGGGGAGAAACTCAAGGTGGGAATGGCCAAGGATCTGCGGGACCGGCTGGTCGCACATCGTGCCTCCCGCCAGAGCGGTCTCAGACTCAAGCCGGGCGGGGACTGGTCCAGGCCGGATGACGTGGACTCGAAGAAGTCCATTCTCGCGAAGCACCTGTACTACGACGAAGCGATCGCTCCGGACTATGATCTCAAGACGGAAGCTGGCAGGCGGGCCTTCCTGAGCGAAGCGTGCATCATCCTAGTCGAGCCAACGAACTCCAGGCAGAGGGCACGCGACCTGGAGAAGAAACGGGAAGACCGAGGCGGTTTTCGATACTTCGGCGATGTCGTCATACGTCGCAGACCTGAGCCCCGCTAACCAGCGGCCCCGGCGGACGCAGCAGGCGCTATCGTGAATTGGCGGCCGGCTCCGACGCCGCTCAGTTCCTATCCGTTAGACCCATGAACTGGACTGCCGCCCTCCAGCCAGAGCGCTCCTTGGGCGTCCCCTCCCGTGCGGCAAGACTGGCGTTGACCCTCTGCCCCTGGCCACCCCAAGCATCTGGATCGCTCTCTGCCTCCACCGCCGCAGAGAATGGAAAGGTCTGGCGGTGGCCCTGTCGAATTGTGCTACGTGGTCTTGCGGAGCCTTGAAGACCCCAAGGTCGGTTGTGTGGGTGGGTTTGGGCCCACGGGGGTGCTGATACGTGTCGGATGGAGATAGCAGGGTCTGCGCGGTCGTCCGCAATCTCCTCGATGCAGCCGATGGCGTGAAGTTGATGCAGGTCAGGGATGTCCAGAATGGTACCAGGTTCGTGGTCGGGGAGGGTGCACTGCGCGCTGGCATTGTTGTCTACAGTACCGGCACGATAGTCGTGGATGGTCCCGACTCCCCCTTGAAAGAGAAGTGTCTCGCACTAAGGAGGAGGGCCGAGGAGAGCGCCCTCGTCCTGGACGCGCAGAGCCGGTCGATGCCTGTATGCCCGATGAACAGGGAGCGCTGTAGCTGCAGGAACAGGATTGACTCTCTCTACAGCCCCAACAGGGTCTTCATAGATGTGCCGTATGACCCCGTGTATGCCGAGTACGAGAGGGCCATTATCGAGACCCTGAAGCGTCGACGGCTGGTGCCTATCCTGGCCAAGGACCGCGCGTCTTCCGATATCCTGCTCTGCAAGGTCTGTCGCCTTATCCAGACCTGCCAGTATGGCGTCGCTGACATCTCTTTGCCCTCGCTGAATGTCCCATACGAATTGGGCCTTATGCACGCTCTGGGGATGAACTGTGCGATTCTGAAATCCGAGAGCGCCAGCCAGCCGGCGGACATCCAGGGCAAGGAGCACATCTCCTACCACACCCTTGAGGGCCTTGCGAGTGGCCTAGACAAGTGGCTGGCGGACAACGCAGTGCCTGCAGCGACTGCATAGAGGTCGTAGGCTTCGCAGGGTCTAGCCGGCACTCGGGCGGATGCAGTAGGCGCAGCCCATGGTCCGGCGAATAGCCCTGGCGCCGCTCAGGCGCTTGCCGGTAGGCGGAACAGGGGTGAGACTGACGGGGTTCGGCGCTCTCGCAAATCCATACGCTACACCTGGTCCACCACGGATGCGGCTGTCCGTCGTCTGCTACGCTGACATTCTTGGTTACGGCTCGCTCACTCAGCACGCCCTGCGGAATGGCTTGGCTGATGACTTCCTTGTTCGCCTTCATCGAGCTTTGAGTAGCGCCCACCAGAGAGTGCGCCAGCGTGCCGAGGACATGGGCGAGTACGCCCCGCTTGCAATCAATGTCTTCACCGACAACATAGTCGTTGGCTATCCTCTGTCTCGCGCGCCGTTGGACAATGGGGAGCCCGAGATGTCTGACACTCTTGGTCTCTTCGCAGAATTCCAGATCGGTCTAGCGATGGAGGGTTTCTTTGTAAGGGGTGGCGTGGCCTACGGCAGGCACTACATGGACCAGGATGTCGTGTTCGGTGATGCGCTCCTGGAAGCTGTCGGCCTGGATGCCCACGGTGGGCCCCCCCGCCTGGTGCTGGCTCAATCTGCCCTGCACTTGGTGAAGCAGCATTTTGACTCAGCCTTCAACATCGAGAATTCCTGGTACTACGACAATCTGCTAGTGGACATAGATGGCGCGGTCTTCCTCGACTATCTGGCGCAAGCCTTCATGGCTTTTCCGGACGGTGGAGTGTTTCTGCCGGTGGTCGAAGCCCACCGAGACTCAGTGATTGCCGGACTGCGTAACTACCGAGTTGAGCACGGTGTCTTCGACAAGTACAGATGGGCCGCAGGGTACCACAACTTCGTCTGCCGGGATTTCACGAAACGCCACCCCATCTCACACGACCCGGACGAGGATGAAATATGCGGGGCAGCAGCGGTTCAGGCCCAACGACTCCTCGACTACGTGATTGAAGGCATCCCAGACATACCATTCCACCGGGTGGACGCTCTGGGATAGCGGGCTGGGCTCCTGCCCAACAAGCGGCTTCCGCGGACGCGCTTGGTGACTCTGCATCTCGGCCGGCCGCTTCCCGGCGCCGCTGAGCCGTGATCTCGTTGCCTCGATGGTTGGGTACCCGTGGAGCGATGAGAAGGTGGGGCAATGAATCAGGTTGGGAGCAGGAAGCACTTCAGCGATGCATGGAAGGAGAACTACAGCCGCCTGCTCGGCGTTCAACCCCAGGAACGGGAATGGGGACGCGCATACATGATGCTGGCGGAAGAGATATCACTGGTGCTCGAAGACCACGCGCTTTCGGTTGAGGCCTCAGCCCAGCGCCTCGAATCGGCAATGCAGAAGGCCAGCCAGGCCTCCGAAAAGCACGCACGCGGTTTGGTGTTTGCGACCTGGGCACTTGTCCTAGCTACCGGGGCATTGGTTCTGGTGACGATCCTGCAACCGTGAGTCTAGTCGAACCTTAACTGCCACCGTAGGGCGCACCCGCCCGCAGATTCGCGGTCGCCTAACCAGCGGCTCCAGCGGACGCAGCCAGCCTGATGCACCGTGTGAAAGCCAGCCTTGGCGCCGCTCAATCGCTATCCGTTGGCGTGCGCCGTGAAAGGTGGCGCGTTCTTGCAGGTGTAAGTCCTGCCGAGGCAGTTGGCGGTACAGCCTCGTAGCTACGGGTGGACGGCCCCGGGCGACCGGGGTCGTCAAGCCACCCGGACAGCAGCCTTCGTAAGGAAGGCCAGCAACACGGGAGGCCCACCGAGGTGAGGGAGTCGCTGACTCTTAACCGCTCCGCAGGGAGCAGGCCGGGGTGGGTGTCGGAGGGGCCAATGGTACCAAGGAAGCCGGGTAACGCCGGTGGAGGGAAGGGGCCCTGGTTCTGGGTGCTTCGGACGGAGCCGAGGAGAGGAGATTGGCCTCATCCGGTTGGGGGATCGCCGGCGGATGTCGCGCCCGGTTCGATGAGCGGGTCCGAGAAACCGAGTCATGGACGGGGCCCACGCTGCCCTAACCAGCCGCTCCAGCCGACGGGCTCGGCTCGGCGCACCGTGCGGAACACAGCCTCGCCGCCGCCGGGATCCCGGCGTGGGCTAGGCTCACCACCAAGAGGGTGCGAGGGGTTGACGCCGAACTCAGGTGGCGCGGATGAGGTAACATCTGGTAGCGTTGGATGATGGTAGTCTCCGTCTAGCCAAGTTACCGACAAAAGGAGTGAGTTCAAATGGGAGCACGGTATGACCAGCAGTATGTGACCATCGACAATCAGTCCGGCTTCAAGCTAAGCTTGTCGTACGTTGGGTCGCTGGAACACGGCCAGTGGAATCAGACACCCGTCGCGGGGATCGACAACACAAGCACGACACTGGCCCTCAGCACTTTCAGCGCCAAGGACGCCCACGTCGGACCGGGTCCGGGGGAGGTGCACTACGACCTTCCCGACGGATGCCGGTTGAGCATCACCTTCGACGTTGCGGACACCGGCCAATCCAAGTGCGCGGCCGCCCTCAGCGGAGCGACGGCGTCCAAGTACACGATCAGCACGACCGACTGCCGGAAGACCAAGACCTACAGCGGAACCGGCAAGAACATCTACACGACCATCAAGATTGAGAACACGCCGGGAGACACCGGAGTGACGTGCCTGGCCTGATGACCCTGGCCGAGGCGGCGCTCCTCACCGGCGCCGTGCTTGAGGGCGAGCCGGACCGGCTGATAAGCGGAGTGGCGCCGGCGGACGAGGCCGGCCCGGCCGATGTGTGCCTTGTCGACTGGACGGAGGGCCACGACCGGGACACGTGCCTGGCCGCAACGAGGGCGGCCGCCGCCATCGTCGCTCCCGACTATAGAGCCCCCCGCCCGGGCATCAATCTGCTCCGGGTCCCCGGGCCGCACCAGGCTTTCCTGGTCCTGGGACTCGAATTATGGCGACGGTACCACGTCCTTCCGCCCGGAGTGGACCCTTCGGCTCACATCGATCCCCTCACCCGCCTTGGTGACGACGTTCACGTCGGACCCCACTGCGTCCTTGGCGCCGGCGCCGGTATCGGTCCCCGTGCGGTGCTCCACCCGGGGGTGGTGGTGTCGCCCTGGGCGGAGGTGGGGGAATCCACCATTCTACATGCCCGAGTCTTCGTGGGACCCCGCGTCCGCATCGGCCGGAATTGCATCATCCATCCGGGCGCCGTAATCGGATTCAGCTATCGGCCGTACCCGGTCGGCGCCGATGCCCCGGTCAAACCACCTTCTGCCGGAGGGGTCGTGATTGAGGACAACGTCGAGATCGGCCCGAACAGCGTCGTCGAGACAGGCGAATCTCGTCCGACTCGCATCGGCCGGGGGGCGAAAATCGGCGCCCTGGTTATGGTCGGGCACGACTGCGTCATCGGTCCGCGGGCGGAGTTGGTGTCGATGGTGGGTCTAGCTGGAGGGGCTGAGGTGGGCCCCGCCGCGCTTCTCTTGGGCCAAGTCGGCGTGGCCGGCCGGGCCCACGTTGGAGAACGCTCCGTTGTCCTCGCCCAGAGTGGGGTCACTAAGAACGTACCCCCAGGGGTGGAGTACATGGGCTGCCCCGCCCGTCCCCGGCTGCAGTGGCTGCGCGCCCAGGCCGCCGTCAGCGGCCTCCCCGGTTGGATCAAGCGTGTTTCAGCCCTGGAACGAAAGGTGGCCAAACTCACAAGCGGCGGTGAGTCACCCACGGAGAAGAGGTAGTCACCATGGTTACGGATAGTATGATCTGGCCTTCGACCAACGCTAACGGCATACCCCTCACGGACCCAGTCGGCGTCACCTATCAGGGCGCGCTCGTCGTCTTCGCCCGGGAGGCCGGCGCCAAGGCGGCCACATTGTACTACAACGTGCTCCGGCCCAACGTGGACCCCGACGCGCCCGGGGACTGGGTCGGCTGGAACCTCCTGCCCATGCTGGAACCCAGTCACGCGGACTCGGCGCCGGCCCAGCCGACGGCCGACCTCCAGCCCATGCTGCGTTTGGGCGGCCTCGACCTTGTTACCGTCCCCCCGGTGGCGGCCAGTCCCGACCCCGCCGACGCGGCCTTCCGGGTCGTGTGTGACGGGAAGTACATCACGTGCTTCAGACTCTCGTCAGCGGGCACCCTCTACGCGGACCGCTTCATTCTCGTCCAGGTCCCGGTCCTGAGCACCTCGACGCCCGGACCCGGTTCGCCTGCCACCACTTGGGTCCTCAGCCGGGCCTGGGAGGTCCGCTATCGCCGCAGCGGGCAGCGTGACGCGCCCGCCGGTTCCGATGACACTCTCGACACACAGAACATGCTGGCCGAGCCGTTTCTGGAACCGACCACGGAGATCATGACGCCGAGCGCCATCACTTCCGCCTACGGCTTCGCGGCCGTCCTAGCTCCGACATCCGTGGCCGAGAAGAGGCGCTATCACTTCTTCTCCGTGTTGGCAAACAAGATTACCGCCTATTCGTGCGCGCAGGACATGATCGGCCGGGTTCTCGTATCGCTGGCCCCCGAGTCGTTCTCCATCGAGCCCACCGTGGCCATGCCCGACGGCTCGACCAGGGCAATGACCTGCACGGGGGGCGTGGCCGCCACTGTCTATGAAGAGCAGGAACAGATCACGGACCCGGACGGGCAGACGTCGACCGTGCGGCGAGCCACGCGGCTCATGATCGCCGTTCCAGTCGCGTGCGCCTCCATCGGACTTTCGTCGGCCCTCGCCGTGTATGACTTTCTCGTTCAGCCCGACGGGACCATCCCGGTCTTTCCGGCCATGACCGGTTGCCGGCCTGGCGACGGGACGATCGTGTCGGGGACCTTCACCCCGACCACGGGCCTGGAGTCCTACCCCGTGCCCGAGGCGGCCGTTCACGTCGTGGGCGACGCCACGGCCACCGGCATCCTTCTCGGGCAACCCCACCCCTCGGCCAGTCCTTTCCTCCTCGACGGCGCGGACGGCCTGGTCCACGCCTACTTCGCGGGGCCTGCCGCGTCCGGCGGCGCCCCCTTCACCGTGGTCCAGTTCAGCCCGGTCATGTCGCGGTCCGCGGTCCGGTCCACCTGGACGGCCGGAACCCAATCGGGAGGGCTGGTCTTCGTGGCCGCGCGGAGCGGCTCGACCCTCAACGGGTTGGCCGTAACGGTCTCGGACTGCCAGGGCCAGCCCGACCTGTGTGACCTCAGCATCGATTACGGCAGTGCCGCCTTGCTGCCGCGGGAGTCGTGGAAGGGCGTCCCGCGGGAGATGACGAGCTTCATGGCCGTCCTCAGCGGAGGGGCTACGGCCGACGCCAATGACCCCAAGGTAGAGTCCGGCGACAGGCTCTACTACGACTACTCAGGTTCGGCCCGCCAGGCGCGCCTGCCCCTCGGTAGCGCCTCCTCTCCTACCGGACACCTGACCCTGGCTTCCCGCCGGCGCGACGTCCCTCTGGCGGCGGTGGTGGTGGCTCAACCTCTGAACAACAAGACCACTCTGACCATCACCGCTGACTTCGGACGGGGCACGGCCACCCAGACCTGGCAACTGGCGCCCGCCGTGACCCAGGACCTGGTCCCCGTCCTGAGAGGCAACGCCAGTCCGTCCACTTACTCCTACACGCCGGCCGCGACCGACACCAAGACGTACGGCCTGCCGACCGACGCCGGCGCCATACTTCTCTTCGCCGCCTCGGGTACGGGCCAGGTCACCCTGACCGTTCGGGCGGCCACGGACCTCCTGGCGTCGCACTGCGACGTCGAAGTCCGGATTGGGAGTGGCACGCCGGTCGTTCTCACCAACGTTGCCCGGGAGCAGACCGGGTTCATCCAGGCCCTTTCCGCCAATCCGACCATTAGCGCCGCCCTCCCGGGCATCTCACCCGACCCGGTCGCCGGCAAGGTCCTCGACCAGACGGTCACAACCCCGCTCGACCTGCGGGGCCTGTCGACCCTGTTCAGCGTGGTCGCTCCCGTCGGGTCTGACACCCTTGTCGGCGCGACCCAGACGGCCACTACCGTCCAGGGTCACACTCTCACCCCGTCCGGAACGGCCGTCCCCAACAAGATGGTGGCCGTCTCGGCCATTCCGACCTCCCGCCCGCAAAGGGGCGCCTCGGCCACGATGGTCAATGGCGCGGCCGCGCCGGACACGCGGGGTCAGAACGGGGCCTGGATGGTCGCCCACGCCCCGAAGGCTCTCACCCTCGGTGCGCAGGACGCCATCACCGTTCGGACAACCACTCCGGTCGCCCAGCGGCTGGTCCCGGGGCGGACCTGGACCATAGAGACCTGGTGCCGGCCTGACGGCGGAGACGCGGAGCCCATTGTATGCTACAACAACGGTCCGGCAGCGGGTATGGGCGCCGTCGTGCCTTCGTACTACATCGGAACGACCGGTCATCCGGCGGTCGAGTACGACCCGTATTCCGGAGGGTGGGGCTCCTACATCAACGTGACAGCCGACCAGCGTTTCAACCTCCACGCTCTGGCCGGCTTCACCTGGGAGGCCTGGATAAGGCCCAACGCCTCCCCCTGCCCCTCCAGAACGGGGGTTTTAGGTTGCATGGTCCAGGGGCTCGACTCGGCCCTGCCCATGAGCCCGCAGTTCCAGTTCGGTCTTGACTCAACCCGGGTGCTGGATTTCAGTTGCCGGACAGGTACGGTGGGCCAGCCGATTCAGACCCACGTGCGGGGTACGACCGCCCTGCCGGCCGTCACCTGGACTCACGTGGCCGTTACCGGCGCCATGGCCCAGGACAAGACCTGGACCTTCATACTCTACGAGAACGGGCTGGAGGTGACGAGGAAGGCGGCTGTCTCCTTGTATTCGGACCAGGGAGCACCCCGGGTGGCTTTGGGGGCCGACGACAGCCAGAACGTGAGCCTCTTCGGCTGCCTCGGCGAAGTCCGGTACTGGCGGACGGCTCGCACTCCGGCGGAGCTAGACCGGACCATGAACACGTCGCTCTCCGGCCGGGAGCAGGGACTCGTGGGCTATTGGCCTCTCACCGAGACTCCCCAGCAAGGGGCGGTCTTCCACAACCTCAGCGCGGAAGCCGCCGGCTCCCTCAACGGGACCATGAGCGTCTCCGCGACGCAGACCGTGAAAAGCACGGCCGACGGCACTTTCCTCAGTATCATCGCCGGCGTCGGCGGCTCGCCGGCCAAAGAAGCGCAGAGCTTCCTTCGCTCCACGCACTGGAACCACGTTGCGGCCGTCTACCGGGTGGCCGGCGCCCTCTATCCCAATCCGACCCTTACTTCCGGCGACTCGGATTACGCCGCCTGCCAGTATGAGACCGGGCTCGGCATCGCCAGCGAGGCCACCATGGAGGCCTGGATCCAGATGGACGCGGTCGGGACCCAGGCTCGCACCATCATGTCCCGCTGGGGGGTCAACCAGGTCGACCAGGCTTTCCAGTTCGGGATCGCCAACGACGGGACTCTGTTCTGCAACATTAACGTGACCGACGCGGTCACCGAGAAACTGACGCTCGTCACGGTCAAATCCACGCTGAGGGTCGACGACAGGTCTCCCCACCACGTGGCCGCCACCTGGTCCACCTCGTCCGCGGGGGAAGATGAGGCCAACCCGAAGACCGTCGCCACCCTGAGCCTCTACATCGACGGGTCGAGCGCGGATCTCGTCGCCCATACGTTCGACGCCGCGGCCGTGCAAGTGGTCAGCTCGTCCGCCTCCTTCTGCCTGGGCATCAGCGCCCTCGAGACTCCGTCCAGTGGGACCGTGGCCATCGAATCGCAGGCCCCCTATCAGGGCCTTCTGACCGGGGTTCGGTTCTGGTCGGCGGCCCTCAGCGCCGAACAGGTAGGCAAAGCCAAGAGCGAAGGGCGGGCCCACGACGGGGAGAAGGGCATGGTCTCGGCCTGGTGGTTTGATGAGGCCGAGGCCTTGGTGGCGGCTGACTCGGTCAGCCACAACGACCTCCAACTGACCAGCACGGACATGTGGGCCACCTTTGCCTCCATGTCGTCCCTCGACGTCTATGGCAACGGAGCGCCCGTGGGGATGGTGACGGACGCGCCGTCGGGGACCCCGGTGGGTTACAAGGGCGACACCCAGTTCACCGTGGGGGCCTATATCAGCCACGGAACGGCCCAGAAGGGCCTCCGGGGGGCCGTGGCGGAACTCCGGCTCTGGAAGACCGCCCGCACCTGGGGGCAACTGCAAGACGCGATGTACCGCGGCCTGCTCGGCAGCGAGAGCGGTCTTGCCGCCTACTGGACCTTCGACGACCAGGCCGCCGACAAGACCGGCCGGGGTAACGATGGGCAGGCCTTCGGCTCGCCCACCTACACTCCCTCGGCTGCCCCCGTGGCCAACGAGGGGCCCGAGGTCAAGAATCTCTATGGCGGGCCGGTCACTGAGTTCCAGGAGCCGCTCCAGGGCACGCCCTCGGTCTTGGAATACGGCGAGACAGAACTCGGCGACGACGATGCGCCCCTGGCCCTGTTCAAACGGGCCTACATTTACGTTAACCCCTCCCTCAGGATCGATACGAGGTACGGCATGGGAGAACTCGACCTCATCTACCTCGGTCAGGTCCAGACCAACCCCACTCTCATCGGATTCATCGAGGGTCCGCCCCCGGTGCCGAGCGAGAACCTCAGCCGGCCGCTCTACACTAACCTCTTCCAGCATAACGCCTACTTCGACGCGAGTTCCGTCTCCATCACCCGGACGGAGACCACCGGCTTCACCTTCTCCTCCTCCGACTACAAGACGTCCATCACCATGGATCTCGACCTGAAGCTCGGGCTCTTCGGAAACTGGAAAGTGAACGTGGGGAGTCCGTTCTTCAGCACCGAGACCTTCGTGAACAAGCTCAAGATCGGCCTACATCAGAAGGACAGCTTCTTCCGGGCGGGCCAGACGGACACCAAGTACGCCTCGTCCTGGACCGACATCTTCGTCGATACCCTGGGCCTGCGCGGCAAGTGGGAACCCCAGCAGGCGTCCCAGGCCGAGTACCTCAACCCGCTCACCGGGAGGCGGTTCCTCCCGGCCAACGTGGGCTACGCTCTGGTGGAGTCCCTCACAGCTGACCTGTACATGATGCGGATGCGTTCCACGCGGGCGATGGTCGGGCGAACCGTGGTGCCGAACCTGGCCATTCCTCCCGATCGGAACATCATCATCTTCCAGATCAACCCGCACTACGTGAAGAACGGCACGCTCGACGGCAAGGTCGGGATGGTGAACGACCCCGACTACCCGAACGCCGACACCGTCCGCGGCAGCTACTTCAAGCCCACGGAAGCCTACGTCCTGAAAGAGTCGCTGGAGCGAGCCGAGCAAAACCTCGAGGCCTTCTGGAACCAGCTCGACAGCGTGGCCCGGGGAAAGCGAGGCAAGGCCGACCTCGAGGACGTGCCACCCCAGCTTTTCTTCGACTTTGAGGCGCACGTGCCGAAGAGGGGCATCGCCAACACCTACGTCTGGTCGGCCTACGGCGGCCTCCACAAAGAGGAAGAGCAGTTCGCCGCGAGCTCGGAGCACGTCTACACCGGTTTCTACGGCGTCACCTGGGGCATCGGAGCCATGGCCGACTTCGAGGTTGCCTTCAAGATAGGCGTTTACGGCGGGCTCGACCTGCTCCTCGGCGGACAGACGAAGGTCCAAGTCGCAAAGGGCAAGAGCCAATCGGCCACGCTCGGACTGTCCGTGGCGGTCCCCGGAGACTCGATGCTTCAGCCGTATGACCAGGCCTCCAACGCCTACCTTCCCGAGCCGTGCCCGGGGAAGGTGAAGTCCTACCGGTTCATGACCTTCTACCTTCCCCCGTCACAGGAGAATGCCGACGCCTTCCAGCAGGTGGTCGACCAGAACTGGCTGCAGTGTAGCAGCGACCCCGACGCCATCGCCCTCCGCGGAGCACAAATCGAGGACAATGGGGTCTGGCGAGTGCTGCACCGGGTCACCTACGTGAACCGGGTCCCGCCTTCGTCGGACACCGCTCCCTCCCAGACCGTCGACAAGGGCGGGGCGCGGGACATCGCCGTAGACGATAACCTGGTTCTCATATCTCTCGTCGAGGAGGCTCTCGCCGGCCGGACTCCCACGTCGGCCAACATCGGCGCGGCCTTGTCCACGGTGCTCGACCCGACCGACGGGTCGCCCTCAAGGTTGGGGCAGGTGTTCCCGTGGTGGCAGACCTTCATCAACACGACTCACGGGACCACCCCCAGCCAGGCGGCAGTGGCTCTTCTCAACCAGATCATGGACTCCGCCCTCAGCTACTTCGAGGCGGGATACGCTTCGGGGGTGCTGCCTCTGTAGCGGGGTCTTGGGCGGCTCAACTCGGGAACAATCGAGCGGGGCGGGAGTCCCTGGCCTGCCCCGCTCGGTGGCGCTGAGGCGGGGGGGGGCTGATGAGAAAGAGCGAGGAGGGCGCCGGCACCTTAGGCCGGTCTGTCGCATGGTTCATCGCTGCGGTCCTTGCGGTCTGTTGCTTCGGCATGGCCTATTTCGGTTGGTCGAGGCTCCTCGACGCGGACTGGCACTTCGCGGGATCAGCCAAGTTTTCATTGGAGCACCTGTTCTTTCTCCCGGTCATCCACAGGGCCATGGTCATCCTGTGGTATCCCTTCTGTCGTGGAGGCTGGAAGCTGTGGCTGGCGGCACCGGTAGGCTTTGTGGCCGGGGCGGGGGTCTGGGCTAGCGCTCTTGGTGGAGCGCTCTCAGACGCCACCCTCTGGGCGGTGTCCCTGCCCGCCGGCGCAACCGTTCCTGTCCTCGCGTGGTTGGCGCACCGAAGTCCTTGGCTTCTGTGGCTACTACAGCAGCCCCAAGGAAGCCCCGTGAGGTCGGCGCCAGCCGAGCCCGTGGGACCTCCATATGACACCGCGAGTGAGGAGCCTATCGAACCATTCTTGATGGCATTAGACGAACTAGCGGGACGGCGGCGCCGGGGGGAGCTGTCAGCCGAGGATTTCAGGCGCGCCAAGAGCGAGCTGATACGGAACCGTCGCGCAAGCATCGGGGGTAATCCCACAGCGTAGCCCGGCCAACCAACGGCCGAGCGGACGCAGTAGGTGCGCCGCATCGTGCGGAAGCCGGTCCTGGCAGACGGTCGGGGCTGGCCCGCGAGCGGCCGCCCTCCTGCAGCTTATCCGCAGTCCCGTCAGGCTGACGGTCGTAGGGAGGGGCGGAATGGTAGCCGATGTCGTTAGCTGTTTCGACCGAACGGAAGAAGCCGAGGCCCAACGGATATACGAGAACTAGCCCGATTACCGGGACCCACCATGATAGGTTGTCCAGTAGCGTGATAACCACCAGCCCGACAACCGTCGCGAGGCCAGTCCGCAGGATATGCTTGTGCTCCTCGGGCGACATGGGCACCGCTCCCCTCCATGGTCCGAAGCCTACGAAGCCGCCGGCAACCCTAGGGTTTCCACATTCTACTATAATGTCGGCAACTCCTGTTGAGACGCGGTGGCCGGGGCCCCGGGTCACCCGCGGAATCCAGCGCCAGTCCTCGCAGCTCTCCTTGCTCTTCAGGCTGAGGTGGATGAGGACCCTGGAACCATCGGAGGAAAGAGGATCGTTCCACATGGGAGAAACCTCACTTGTCAGTAGCACCCATGGAGCGTATGATACAGTATATTGGCAAATTCTGGCCGGAGTGGGCCCAAACCCGAGGAGGGAGATCGGCTCAGTGTACAGGTGGAGGCTAGCCGTTGTCCTAAACTACGATTCACCGCCGCCGGTTGATCAGATCAAGCCGGGCGACAATACCTCAGGCGAGGCGTGGGTCCAGTACCTAGCATCATGAGACAAAGGCCAACCATCGTCTTCCTCGCGCTTGTAGTGTCGCTGGCTGCCCTTCTCGCCATGGTAGGTTGTGCCGGCGAACCGGCCGCCGATGGTTGGATTCATTGCGAGTTGCGCACGGAGGATACCGGGGTACGGATGTACTGGGTTACGGAAACCGGAGATCTCGACCTGACTCTGTTGGCATTGGTTGGCACGCGAGGGACCGGTGTGACAGAGCTGTTGTTTGGGCTGTTTGTGGATGGGCGGCAGTGGCCGGCCATCTGGGATGGGCGGCAAGCGATGGTCTTTGTCGCCAGTCTACAGCCCAACTCCAGTCGGGAGATTCAGTTCTGTGTCAGAGGGCTGCCTCACGGAGTTCATGCTCTATATCTGCTCTCCACCGTTCTCCCCGCATGCGACAGGGGTCTTACGGAGGACTACATCATGAGCGATCCAGTTCCCGTTGACATGAATCCCTTCACAGTGGAATCGAGATCTCCCATTGAGGCCTCTCTAGACCAAGTCGCCTTGGCAACTCCAGGTCCAGCCGTGGATGTGCTGCAAGCAGTGGATCAGTACGGTGTCCTCTGTGTGGACCCCAATGCTCTCGCCATCGATCCCTCCTTTGACCTTCGTGACAGGCAGACACTCTTCTACGTGTGGCGCAACAAGAGCGACAAACGGGTACAGGCACGTTTCGTATTGCTGGTTGACTGGATCCAGACGCCTTGGCCAAACCAGAATACGGCGGCACTAGAGATCGAGGCCCAGCCCAACGAGGTCGTGGTGGAGGAGATAGGTTTGTCTAGCCTCCCCATAGGTGACACAAGCCATGTAGCGGTACTTGCCTTCATGCAGCCGCTGCGGCCGTTCTGGCTACTAGACGACTCAGGACATACCTACGCCGACCCGGAGGGCGGGCAGGCCCTCGGCTCCAACTACGTGGTGGTTCTTGGTCGTTGAGAGGTGTGGTCGATTCGATGGAGTACGCAATAGAGGCGATCGGGCTTGGCAAGGTCTCGGCTCAGAGATGGCTTGTGAGCGATGTCAACCTTGGCATCAGCAGGTCAGCCCTCTACTACCTTGTGGGCCAAAACGGCGCGGGAAAGACGACCTTGCTTCGTCTACTTGCCGGCCTTTCGAGAGCCTCATCCGGGACGGCGACCGTGTTCGGTCGCCAGGTCTGGGGAGCCGGACCGGAGGTTCTATCGCAGATCGGGTTTGCCCCGGCCGACGGTGGATACTACCCCAACCTTACGGTTGACCAGAACCTTGAGGTGGCGGCAGTTGTCCGCCGCGGGTTTGACCGCCAGGCAATTGATGAAGCCGCGGCCATCCTCGACCTCGGTCCACTAAGGGGACGAAGAGCAGGCACTCTATCCAAGGGACAGAAAAAGCGCCTCGCGATTGCCTGCGCCTTGGTAGGGTACCCGGCCGTGCTGCTCCTCGATGAGCCTTACGCCAATCTGGATGCCGATGGACTTGATGTGGTTCAGGAGCTACTCTCCGTGGTGTGCGCCAGGCACGGGACTACTGTGGTTATCGCCTCCGCCCTGCCCCCGAACGACCTCGGGCGTGCCGCGGTGGTCGGTGTCATTGACCAAGGACGATTCTCCGGAGAACGGGTTCTTGCCGAGGGGCTCACTCAGGCCGAAGTCAGGGCCATGCTCAGGGAATTGATGGCCGGCTCGTCTGGAGGCAGCGATGATAACTCTGATCAAGGTTGAGTGGCGCAAGCTATCCCACACGTCATTGCTGGTGGCCTCAGTGATGGCCCCTCTCTTGGGGTCACTGGCTGTATTGATCATCCCATTGCGGCATAGCCGAGCCATCTGGTTCGATTACATAGCCACTAATCTTTGGCTAACCCATGCCCTGCTGATCCCGCTGGTGATGGGGCTCGTGGCCGCTTATGTCTTCGGAAGGGAGTATACGGCTGGAACAGCCGCTAGCCTGCGTTTGTCCCGTTTCACTGTCTGGCAGGTGATACTGGCGAAGTGCGCCACTGTGTTGGGCATAGGAGTTCTAATGACTGGCATCGCCGTTACCACGACTTTCGTTTCTGCAATGGCCGCGGGGTTTGGTGGATTCTACTGGGAGATTGTGCTCAGGTACGTATCCGTATCGCTGCTGTCGTGTGCGATTGCGGTATGCTCTGTGCCGTTTGTCGCTGTAGTCGCCATCTGGGAGAGGGGCTCCTTCGCGGCTTCAGTCCTCGCGGCAGTAGCCCCCTTGTCCGGGGTTCTTTTCATGGCCGGTTTCGCCTCTCGACTCAACCCCTGGGGACTCCCGATGCTGTTTGTATCACGCTTCTTGAGCCTGGTTTCCAGGGACCCGCTGCAGGCAATGAAGCCGGTTTGGCCGACAGCCGTCGTGTCCGTCATGATAGGACTTATGGTCACGGTTGTGATGCAGTCGCGGACAGATATTCAGTCGGAGAGGTAGCGCGCTAGGCGGATCCTGATCTCTCTGGAACCAGGGGCCTGGTCGCTCCGCCCAGGCAGCATTCCCCGGTACTTGGCAAAGGGTGATATTGAGGACATCCACGAGAGTGATGGTGCCTACGTATAGCGAACTGGTGCCTGCTCCGCTCCCGGCGGACATGAGAACTCACACGGCCTGACACGCGGCTGCAGCGGGCGCGTTCGGCTTGGCCAATCAAGCGGGAGACTACCCCCGCACCGCCGAGCCGCTATGGTCCGGCTAAAGCGTGGAACTTCAGCGGAGCGCGGACGGAGCGGCGGGGCCAAGATCGGTGGTTGACTGTGCCCGGCAGAGGCGGGCGTACAGGCCATCCCCCTCGATCAACTCGGCGTGTCGTCCCGTCTCGACGATCCGCCCGTCCTGAAGGACAATGATCCGATTGGCGTTCTGCACTGTGGAGAGTCGATGGGCGATGACCACCGTCGTCCGGTTCTTGATCAGTCGCTCAAGGGCCTGCTGGATGAGGACCTCGGTCTCCGTGTCCACCGACGAGGTCGCCTCGTCGAGGATGAGGATTGGGGCGTCCTTGAGGACCGCCCGGGCGATGGACAGGCGCTGCTTCTGTCCGCCTGACAGTTTAAGCCCGCGCTCCCCGATCTGGGTGTCGTACCCGTCGGGGAGATCTACGATGAACTCCTGGGCGTTGGCCGCCTGGGCCGCGGCGACAACCTCCTCGTCCGTCGCTCCCGGTCGGCCGTAGAGGATGTTCTCCCTGACCGTGCCGTTGAAGAGAAAGACGTCCTGGAGGACCATGCTGATGTGGCCGCGCAGCGAACCCAAGATCAGCTCCCGCACGTCGTGGCCGTCCACCAGGACCTGACCCTGAAGCGGGTCGTAGAAGCGGGGGATCAGACTGGCGATGGTCGTCTTGCCCACCCCGGTCGGCCCGACCAGGGCAACCAACTCTCCCGGCCGGGCCTCGAAGCTGATCGCCTCCAGGACCGGCTGCCCGTCGATATAGCGGAAGAAGACGTTGCGGAACTCGATGTGGCCCTCGCAGCGGCGCAGATCCCGGGCGTCCTCGGCCTCCTTCACCTCCGACTCGGTGTCGAGAACCTCGAAGACGCGCTCGGCCCCGGCAATGGCTTGCTGAAGGCTCTCGTTGAGACGGCTCAGGGTGCTCACGGGTTGATAGAACATGCCGAGGTAGAGAACGAAGGCGACGAGATCAGCGATGGGAATCAAGCCGTCGAGGATGAACCGCCCGCCCAGCCAGACAACCACAACTGTTCCCAGGCCGGCCAGGAACTCGGCCGCCGGGTTATAGATGGAACTCAGCTTGATGGCCTGGACGATGGCCTGGGTGTAGATCCGGGCCTGCTCGGCCACCCGGCCCTCCTCGCGCCGCTCTTGAGTGAAAGCCTGAATCTCTCTTATCCCCGAGAGATTGTCCTGGACGATCGCGTTGAGTGCGGCCAGAGTGCGCTGGGCGTCGCGGAAGGCCGGCCGCACCCGCCGCGTGTACTCGGCGATGACCCAGACCAGAAAAGGCATGGGGATGAGGGTCATGGCGGCGAGGCGCCAGTTGATGAAGAAAAGGATGACCGCCACTCCGATGAAGAG
>Ga0315287_10002338_pt1 | contig 17932 bp, 18 predicted proteins | sample YL17G11_0_MG_FD_205037 | JGI IMG/M metagenome (GOLD analysis project Ga0315287, IMG submission 205037) | Sediment microbial communities from Yellowstone Lake, YNP, Wyoming, USA - YL17G11_0 | ecosystem: Environmental > Aquatic > Freshwater > Lake > Sediment | place: USA: Wyoming | collected...
CTGTGGCCGTACGATTTGTATTGGGCGCCCGGCGCGGAGGGCTGGGCGCGCCTGGCGGCGTGGGCGCTGCTGCTGGGCACCCTGGCCGCGTGGTGGTGCTGGTTCTTTGCGTTCTACACCGTGACGTCGGTGGTCGACCAGTGGTCGCCCGAGAGCCCCCTGATGTGGACGATCGCCGTGTTCTCGCTGATGGTGGTGCTCGTGGGGGCGGGCCGCAACACGCTGCGCACATTCGACGCGCGCATGCACGTGCGCCGCGCATCGGTCAGGCGGATCTATCTGATCCGCGAGAAGAGGCTGGGCCACACGGTTGCGCAAAAGTCTAAATAAACCGCGCCAATTTCAAAAAATCCCCATGGCACTGACAGTGACACGCACGCGCGCCGAGGCCATATTGGCGGCCGGCCCGCAGGTCGAGCAGGTGCGCACCATGCTGTCGTGGTTCGGCACGGGCCGCGACTCCCAGTGCACGCGCCCGCTCCTGTTCGCGCTGCCCGATTACATCGAAGACATGGTCGGCCGGCTGCGCGCCGTGTGCCTGCGCTTCCGTCGCTATCTGGCGGTGCGACCCGACACGGCGCGCGCCCTCGATGCGCTCACCGCCTACTGCGACGCCGCGGACGCCGTGCGCACGGCCGAGGCGCGCTTTGCCGAGTCGATCGGCGCCGACAACCCCGTGGCGTTCTACGACGAAAAGCCCGACTATGCGCGGCTGACGAGCGGCGAGCGACTGGTCGTGCGCGCATGGCTGCGCTGGATCGACGAGCTGGAGGAGCAGGTCTCGCTGATCATTCAGGTCGTAGAGTCGGTGCGGCGCGAGGATTCCGCCGCGGCCACCGAGGCCGGCGAGCCGCGCAAGCGCGTGCGGTCCGACGGCGACGATAAGCCCCTATAAAAAACTCCCTTTGCAGTGTGAAACTTTAATTGAACATGCAGTACACCGTGTCGTCGCAGCAGCTGGCCGCCATGCCGCTGCCCGGCGCATACGACCTCTACCGCCAGACCGTGGCCGACGAGCTGCTGGCGCCATTCATGACGCACCTGCGCCGCGAGCCGTGGCCCAGCGCCGCCGGCACGCGCTCCACCGCCCTCGAGCAGTACGCGCTGCGCTGGCTCGACGCACGCTCGCGCGAGCTGCCCGCCGGTCGGTGGCCCTCGACACGCGTGGACGGGCTCGATCCGCGCGTGTTGGATCTGTACAAGTGCGCCCTCGTGGACGCGGAGTGCGCGGTGGACGCGGCGCTGCGCGCGTACGCCCTGGCGCTGTGCCGCGTGCACATTGCCCAATCAATGTTCCGCGAGCCGCTGCCGCCGCGCGACGCCGACGTCGAGATGCGCTCGGTGGACGGGCCGCCGCCGCCCGTCGTGGGCGCCGCCGCGCTGCTGCGCATCCAAGCGCACGCACTGGTGATCACCGGGCTGCCGCACACGCGCCGCGCATTGGAGGAACTGGTGCGCCCGCCGCCCGGCGACCTGGTGCCGTATGCGGGGGAGGACGCACTCAAGATGCCCACCGTACCTAACCTCCTGTGGCCGGCAATGGTGCGCGACATGCAGGACGTGTTTGGCGCGGCACTGAAGGGCGCGCCGCCGAAAATGGAGACGCCGCTGGCGGTGGTGTCGCACCTGCTGGACCAGGAGGACGCGGCGCTGGTGGAGCTGGAGGCGGCGCTCACTGAGCGATATCCGCGCGTGCTGCGGACGCTGGCAGTGGTGACACAGTACGAGCTGGACACGGTGCTGCCGCGCTACACGGCGCAGTTGGAGGAGACATGGGGCGATCTGGCCGAGGCGTTTGCGTCGCTGCTGGCGGACGCCGAGTCACTGGATCAGCTGGAGCGCATGTTTGGGGAAGAGGTGCAGCGGCGCGCCGAGCACACGCTCACGGTGTTAGAGTCCTATCGGCACCAGGCGCCCGTGTTGGCGCCGGATTGCGGCGATCAGATAAAGTGCTTGCCGCAGACGCGCGACACATCCCTCCTGCTGGCCACGCCGGTCGGCGTGCACGTGATGCGCCTCACGCAGGTGCTGCGCGCCGTGATGCCCTCAAAAAGCGGCGCCCTCTCCAAATTCTACTCGGAGATGCCGCGCGGCCTAAGTCTAGCAATGACGGGGCCCGGGTTTGTGGTGGAGCGCGCGATTCCCGCCGACACGCCAGTGAGCACGCGGCCGGCCGGGGGCGCCGGTCCGCTCACCCGCCGCGTCGAACCGATGGACATGGTGGCCGACTACTTTTATCGGGCCGTAAACACCGACCCGTTTGTCGGCACGGCGGTGAACGGCGCCATGCGCGACCGCTACTTGGCGCTGCGGCGCCAGGCCGACATGACCGCCCAGGAGCGCGAGGCCGTGCGGGCCGCGCGCGACTTGGATCGGCTTGCGCGGCAGGCCGACCGCGATCGGTTGGACGCCGAGCGCCAGGCGCGTGCCATTGTCGACCGCGAGCGCCGCGAGTCTGAGCGCGAGCGCGTGGAGCGCGAACGAGTGGAGCGCGAGCAGCGGCGCCAAGAGCAGGAGCAGCGGCGGCTGGCGCGCGAGAAGGAGGCCCGCGAGCGGCGCGACCGGCTGGAGGCCGAGGCCAAGGCGCGCGGACTGACCAACGCGGCCGAGAAGGCGGCGCGCGAACAGCGCCGCGCCGAGGAGAAGGCCGCACGCGACGCCGAGCGCGCACAGGAGAAGCGGGAGCGCGCGATCGACAAGGCGCGTCGCGAGGCCGAGGCGCGTGCCAAGGCCCTGCTGGCGGCAGAGGCGCGCGCGCTGGCCGATCGTCGGCGGGAGGAGGATCGCGTGGCGCGCGCGGCCGACAAGGCGCGCAAGGACGAGGCCGCGGCACTGAAGGCCGAGCTGGCGGCGATCGACAAGGCGACGCGCGACGCCGCGGCCCTGGAGTCAAAGACGGTGCGCGAGGCGCGTGCCGCGGCGGAGAGCGCCTCGCGCATTGCCACGCGCGCGCGGCAGCTTGAGCTGAGCGAGCGCGAGAGTCGCGAGAAGGCCGAGCGCAAGCGCGTGCTGGATGAGGCCGAGATCGAGAACCGCTACCAGGAGCAGCTGCGCCGTGCCGAGGAGGAGGACGCGCGGCTCGAAGAAGAGCAGACGCGCCGGCTGGACGCCTATGAGCGCCAACTGCGCCTGGAGGAGTTTGACCGCGAGCTGAACGCGCAGCGCGACGCGCAGAAGAGCGCAAAGCTCGCCGCAAAGTTGGAGGCCGAGCGCATCCATGCCGACCTAGAGTTGGACAAGGCGAAACTCCGTGCCGACGTGGACATGCGCATCGCCGAGGCCAATCTGCACGCCAAGGTGCAGCTGGACGCCGCCGAGATGAATCTGCGCGTCGCGCAGCACAACACCGAGGTCGATCGCCTAAAGCAGGCCGGGCTCATTGTCGACGCCGCGGCCAAAGATTAAACGCCCTATAGATATTTAACGCGCCCATTGTGCGCTCTACGATAATCACATGATGTACGCACCGGTCGACGAGGACGCGCTGCCGCCGTTTGACGACATGCGCGACGCGCTCCGGCAGGCGCTGGTGGACATTAACCGCGCACGCTACTCGGCGATGGAGCACCCGCCACAGCCAGTGACAGCGGTGCACGTGTGCGTGTCGCGGTTCACGCCCAGCCGCGTGTCGTGGTGGCGCACGCTAAAGCGGAGCTGCCTGCGCTCGGTGGCGGGCGAGTACAACCACGTCGAACTGTTGTTGACGCTGGGCCGCACGACATTTATGGCGTACACGGTGGACCAGCACACGCCGGGCACGCCGCGCACGGGCGTGGTGAGGCGGCACTCGCCCGTGTCGATGGACACGTCGTACCCCGCCGCCCGGTGGATTGTGGCCGAGGCGACAATGACCCCGGTCGAAATGCTCGGCCTGCAGCACTTTTTGGAGCGGCAGTTGGGCAAACCGATGGACTCGTGGGCCATGTATGCCAACTTTGCGCCCGTCGCCCGCTGGCTCGTCCAGGATCGGGGCGTGCGCACCGAGTACCCGTGCTACTTTTGCTCGCAGCTGGTGGCGGCCGCATTCCGCTGGGTATGGCTGGAGCGCCTCCGACATGTGGCGCCGCAGCGCTGCACGCCCGGCCAGCTGTTCGAGATGCTGCGCGACGCACAGGACGTGCGCGTGTGCGAGGGCCATGGTTCAATCCTCTCATCCAATGAACGCTGGTCTATTTAATTAAAAAACGTGTTGTGCCTCTAAAATGCACAGACTACTCGCATTGGCGCTATTGCTGGTGGCGGCAGTCGGCGCGCAGTCGGTGCGCTGCTTTGTGCGCACCTACACCCTCCAGGAGATGAACCACTCGGAAACGGGCCAGCGCACCACAATCTACTACACCGAGCTGGACGCGCTCGTCGGCAGCCCGCTCCTGCTGAGCCTGGACGACATTGGCCTCTCGCCCGTCCAAGTGAACCACTGCCCGGATGCGGCGCCCGCCGACATGCTGCGCTTTATGTGGTCCGCGGACCCGCTGTTCTCGGCGCCGTTTGCCGCGCTCCCGCTGAAGTGCGCGGCGCGCGAGTCGATGTCGTTTGGCCTCTCGACGCTGGGCGATCGTCGGTGGGGCACAAAGCCACGCACGGCGAGCGACGGCTCGCTGTTTGCCGTGCAGGGCGGCCGGGCCAGCATGCTGACGGGCGCGTACAGCACGCGGCAGACGCCGCAGCGCCATCGCACGCTGTCGATGCGCATGACGTCCTATCGCACATTCGAGCGCCCCCTATTGGTGCGCACGTGCGTGTGGGCCGACCAAGTGCCGTACGACCTGCCGGCCGAGATGCGCGAGGTCGAGCCGCCGCGCCTATTGCCGCTGATGGGCTGCACCACCGATCTGGGCGGGCGGTGCGGCGCGAATCTCGGATATGTAAACTCGGCCCCAATGGCGCTGGACGTGCGCTACCCGAGCGCGCTGAACAGGCTGCTGCCCGCCAAGATGGAGAACGGCTTTCAGATGGTCCAGCGCTTTGAGCAGGGCATCCACCACCCCGAGGAGTTCCAGCCGCCGCTGCACGTGTCGTGGCCATGCCAGTACGGACAGGACCCGGAGGAGGCGCACTGGCTGTTGGATGGGCTCGTGCTGGCGCTGAACAACCACGCCTCGCTGTGCAACGACCCGTCGATGCCGGACGCGTGGCGGGCCGACATCTCGGGCGTGGTGGCGCGGCGGCGCGCGATGGCGGCGTTCCAGGACCAGGACCCGTTTGTGCTGCGTGTGCTCCAAGAGCCCGAGGAGCGCCGGCCCGGCCACCACATCAAGCTGGCGCTGGCCGAGAAGCACTGGCAAAAGGCCGGCGTGCAGAACGCGCGCATGTCCACGCTGGCCGCCGAGTCGAGGGCGAACGCGGCCGCGGCCGCCGCCGAGGCGTACGGGCGCGTGCCGGACGCTGCTGCGCCGCTGAACGTGACCGAATTGGCAATAAAACCGTAGCTAAATTTTTCAATTTTTAAAATTTACCATGAGCCGCAAGCGCGCATCGTCTGCTGCCGTGCCGCCCGCCAAGGACGCACGCCCGACGCCGAGCCCGCTCGCGCTAGACTTTGCCGCGCGGCTGGGCAAGTTCTATCTGGGCCGCGAGTGCTACGGCGTTGGGCTGACGCACCCGCTGCTGGCGCTGGGCTACAACGATTTGCGCTCGTGGTTCTCCGATCCGGCGCTGGGCCACAACGTGCTGGTGCACGTGCTGCAGCCGCTGCTGACTATGGCGGACGGGCGCTACTACCCGGCCAAACTCGACATCTCGGAGGGCCGCGTCTTTACGCTACACAAATGGGCGGACATCACAAACGACATCCCGTCGGACATGTACCGCACCAATTCGCCCGATATCACAGTAGGCGGGCGCGAATCGCTTACGGTATGGACGGACGGCGACGACGACGACAACTCTGGAAAGCTTGTCACACACGAGCTCGACGGGCGCGTGAATGTTGGCCCAGAACTCGTTCTCGTGGGCGGCCGTGGGTGCTGTGTCGACGGCGTGCTGTCGGCGAGAGAGCCCGCCGTTCCGGTTTTCCTCTCGTACAGCAGTGTGTGGTCTGACCAGTGCGAGCCGACCGACGCGCGTCGCGAGCTCGCGGAGGCCGTATTCCCGAAAATCGACTCGCCGGAGGCCGTTCATCGACATGGCGATGTTCTCGTGTTATTCCCGTTCTACTCGACGTACTGCCGCAAAAAGCGACAGCCCGTTCGCTGCACGCTGCGCGGCGAGCTCTTGCCGGCATTCGAGCGCCGAATCAACTTTCCGCCGCCCACGCCCGACCGCATCGCATGGATGTCTGATCCGCGCACGGGCAACGTGGTCATGCTGTACGAGAAAGGCGGCAAGGGCCGCTTGCGAATTCTTTCACCCGAAATGCAAGTGCTCGCGCGCTGCGAGTTCTCAAAAAACAGGTTTGCGCGCATCCACGACGGGTGCGCACGTGGCATTGCGGCGTTCGACGGAGCGGGCCGCCTCGTCGTGTGCGAGGGCCCTACAATTACCGTGATCGATATGCAAACCGGAAAGGTACGCGTGACGGAAGTGCGACTGCCCCGCACGCGGATGGGCAATCAGGTATACAAGAGCACGATCCACGTCGACGCACTGGGGCGCATTGTGGTTCCCGCATATTATCACAGAAAATCACCCCAGCCAGACGGCGTCGGCGTCCTGATTATTGATTAAACGCGTCATTCGTTAAAATGGCCACGCCCCCGTCCCCGGTCAGGCGGCGCATCCGGCGCAGGCGCCGGCGCTACGCGGTGACGCTCGACGTGGAGACAACGGGCCCCAAGGGCCGTGGCATAATCTTTTCGATCGGGATCACCGTGGTGGAATGCCCGCTGGAGGGCGGATTCACACTGCCCACGGACGTGGTGGCGTGCGAGCGCATCCGCCTGTCGCTGCGGCTGTTGAGCCCACTGGAGCGCGCGGCGTACGGGCCCGACGCCCAAGAGTACGACGTGTGGGCGGACGTGTGGCAGCGGCGCGGCTGGCACGAATCGACGTTCACAAAGTGCTGGGGATTGCCGCAGAATCTCACAATGCTGAGCAAGCTGAACGCCGAGGCGCAATACTACGACGATCAGGCGTTTGCGATGGCGTTTGACGCCACGATCGCGCGCCTCGAACGCAAGTACCGCGTCACGCCGCCGCCGCCGGCCGAGGGCAGCGACATGTTCTATGTTTTCGACAAGATGCATTTCGACGTGGTGTGGCTCGATCACATCCTGTCGTGTTTGGGCGCCCAGTCGCTGGGCTACTATCGGCGCGACAGCCGCAGCCCGGCGTCCTACGATCTGGAGAGCTACGTGTGCGGCCTGCTGGGGCTGTCGCCGTGGCTGATGGACCGGGAGCTGGACTTGCAGCCCGTGTTGAACGAGCTCGTGGCGCTCGCCAACACGGTGGCGGTGCACGACCACGACCCCGCCAACGACGCGTTCCACCTGGCCGTGCAGTTCTTGATGGCCGAGCATGTGTGTGCGCGCGCACGCGCCCGCATCGAGCCGCCGCCCGGCTTTGAATAAACTACTCGATTACTTTAATTTGATTGTTGGCCTTGGCCAAATCGCGGAGGCTCACGTAGCCGCAGTCCCCGAGATCAGTGGGCGGCTTGTCGTACACGGGCACGCCGGCAAGTGCGTGGATCGGCACCGGGAACTTGTCGGGGAACACGGCGCGCACGAGCTCCTTTGGGTTGACGTGTTTGAAGACACCGCGCGAGACATAGATGTGGAATTGGCCATCGGCAGCCACGTCCTTGGGCTCGAGTGTCTCGGCGTCGCGCAGCTGTCCGTCGATGGTCACTTCGAATTTCGGGAATCCAGCAACATCAGCAGAGCGCCACTCTTTGGGAGGACTAGCTTGAGCTTTCGGACTCGCCTCGGGCGAAGATTGGAGCTCGTCCTTCGCCTCGGCCTGTGCCTTTTTGGCTTTCGGCTTGGGCGGTGTGTCGGCCCAGACCCATTTGCTCCCGTCGGCGGAGGGCAGGTTACCTTTGACCAGGCGGTGCATGGCTTTGTGGGTGACGCCGGCAGCCTGTGATGCCTGGGTTATGCTCTGGTATCGCGTGGGCTTGCCGCCACCGGGTGGCGTGCGGATGATCTCGACGCCGGTGGTGCGCTTGCGTGGCGGCAGGCCTTCGGGCTGTGGCGCCTCGGCCGCGGCCTTGGGAGACTCGGGCCCCTCGCCGCCTGGCGCTTCATATCGCCAAACGAGCCCATTGGCCATGCGGCGTTCGTCGTCCGTGGCGTCGCACGCATTCTTGACGGCGTTGTACGAAGTTCCGGTCTTCTTGGCCGCCTGGTGCAGATTGTCGAACGTCTCGGTCTTGCCGGTCTCGGGGGTGAATGCCACTACGCGCCGGTGGGACTCGCCTTTCTTGAACTTTGGAGACCAGTGCTTGCCAAACACTGCGCGGCCAAGTTCTTTCAGCTTGTACGAGCGTCGCTCGCCGCCCTCTCCCAGAAGCGAAATGTTGCCATTGCCGTCTGCCTGGATTGGATAGTCGATGTCGATGATCTTCATATAACCTGTCTTGGATATGCCGTATCTAGAGTACTGTCCGCCGAGTGATACATACTCGGGCTCATTCGGGGAATCTTGGCCATAAGAGCGCTTTGCCATTTTTGTGCGGGGAGTGAAATGTGTGCACGAGATTTTTTTCGGATGAAATTTTAGCAATGCTTCCCGGCTTTTATAGGCGAACCGGCACACTTGGCTTTTTTACCCGCAACTAGATCGGTGGCACACTTGGCTTTTTTCTTCGCAACTAGATCGGTGGCAGGCACACTTGGCTTTTTATGTAAATTTATTTTGAGCGAGTCTAGTAGCCGCGCGACACGTGGCGCGGGATGCTGCTCGCCAGCCAGGCCTTGACGTGCGGCGGCGCGCAGAACTCGACGGCGGCGATCGCCACGGACACCGAGAGCCACAGCGGCCACAGCGCGATCGCGATCGGCACGCCCTCCAACAGCACCGTGATCAGGCCGCCCATGATGCGGAGGAGCAGCGCGGCGATCGTGATCACAAAGTCGATGCTGCAGCCCGAAAAGTAGAGCAGGCAGCGGCAGAGGCCCAGGCCCCAGTCGGCGATGACGGCATACACGGGCGACAGGGCGTGCGCGCACACGATGGCCGCGATCGCGACGGGAATCGAGATGAGCGCGGGCGCCAGACGAGAGAGGGTATCCATTTTTCGCAAATATGATGCGGCTCTCGCTGGAACTGGAATTTTGGGCCGTGCACTGTGCGCTCTATGCCGCGCTGGCGCTCGTCGCCGTGGCGGCGCTGGCCGTGCGCGATCGCATGCGCGTGCGCGGCGCCGGCATGGTGTGCACGGCGCTCGCGGCGATGGCGTGCTTTCTAGAGTCGGTGGCCTACGCGCTCAGCCTGGTGCAGGCGGCCATCGAGGATCGCACGCTCGCCCAGTGGTCCGTGCTCGGCAAGGCGTCGGTGGTCGCGCACTGCCTGGCGGGCGCCTCGATCGGGCACGCGCTGGCCGCGGGCTTTGGCGCGAGCCGTGCGGCGTCGCACGCCGCGGCGCTGACGATGGCGGTGCAGGACCTGCTGCTGGTGTGGACGCAACACGCATCGACCGATCACGGCGCGCAGTGGATATGGGCCGTGGCGATGCTCAGCGTGTATGTGCCGGCGTTGATGACGATGCGCATCTGGGCCGGCCGTCCGTCGGCTGTCCTGGCGTACTTTGCGACGCTGGTCGCGGCGTACGTGATGATATTCTATGGCTCGCTGGAGCTGCTCAGCTGCGCGGCGGCCGATTTGCACTTCTATCGCTCGATGTACACGGCCGGCCGGTCGCTGCAGCTGCTGGTGCTGCCGCTGGTGATGGCGTACTGGGCAGACAGCGTGGTGCCGGCGAGCGACAAGAAGAAAGAATAAAAAAACAACCCAATTTGCAAAATCCCCCATGCACCGCTATCCCTACGAACTGCGCTCTCCCTGGTGGTTGGTGTCGTGGCCCGCCGCCCTGCTGTTCGTCGCGCTCGTCGCACAATACTCTGGCCTGTGGCTGCTGGCATCGCGCGATTTTGGGTACATGATGCCGAGCCCGAGCAACGCGTGGCTGATGTGGCGCACGGCCGGGCCCACCATGATGCTGACCGCGCTGCACATGCCGTTTGTGTACGCCTATGCCATGTGGTGGCGCATGGCCAACTTTTCCGGCGCACCCGAGGAGTTCCGGGGCCACGCGATCGCGCTGCGCCTGGGCATGTCCGGCGCGCTCATCGCGACCGCGATAACGACAATGTTCACCATGATGACGCTGACGTGGAGCGCGATCGCGAGCGACGCCCAGGGCTGGTGCAGCAGCCTGGCGACGGGCCGGCCAAACGCGGCGCACGATGCGTGCCTCTATCCGTGGGTGCTGCTGACGTCGGGCCAGACGGTGGGCGCTGTCCTGCTGGTTCTGCTGTGGGTGGCCATGACGTTTGTCGCGTGGCAATCGCACGATCTCGCACTGTTCAAGGAATGCGAGTGCCGCTCGGCCGCGCGCGACGCACCGGAATTAAAGAAGCAACAGTATTGAATTTTTATTGTGATTCGGTCGCGGTGTCCCGCCGCCACTCAGAGCCACCCGCGGTGCGCCGCAAGCCCGTGCTCGCCTTTTGAATGGACGTAACGTCGATCCCGGTGATTTTGGCGGCATCCGTGATGCTGTCGAACCGCTGCCCGGTGCCGTCCGGCAGCACGCGCACGACGGGGACGGGCTTATTCGTGTGATTGTGTGTCGGCGACGGCGGCATGGGTTCGCCAAACGCGGCGGCCACCAACCGCACCACGGTCCGCCTGATACGGGCTCGCCCGTTGGCGCCGCGCTGGAGCATCACCATCCCATTTTTCACGGACAGCAGCGCCCCTCGCGAGTTGCGCACGCGCCCGTCGCGCGCGATTTGGTACGCCGGAAAGCCGAGCGACGCGAGCGACACCCACTTGGGCGCGGGATCGGGCGCCTGCACGAGCGGCAGTTCGCTATAGTCGATGGTGTCCTCGGTGTCAGAGTCCGAGTCGTAGTCCACCAGGCGCTTTGCAGAGTGAAGCACAACGACACAGTCGGCGGAGCGCTTGGTCATTTCGAGGAGGAGAGAAAAAAATTAAATTTAATTTTGCGAGTGTGCGCCCGACTCAATTTATAGGCTGCCGGACAAGCGTGACTTGCGAGTCTTGCCGCAAAAAGGGCGAGCTCGCCTCCGACAAGCCGGCGTCCGCCCGGAAGCGCGCAAACTGCGGCGCGTCGCGCAGGATCTCGGCCAGCGCCAGCCTGTTGCCGCGGTGCTCGGGTGGGTGATGTTCCACGATAAACGCGAGCAGCTCGGTCAACATCGCGAGCGCACGTGCCACGACGGACGATCCCAATTCTTCGGCGTCTTTGGCGTCTTCGTGTAGCCACTTTACAATGTAGAACGCGTCATTGGAGTAAAGGCGTTCCGATCCGTGCGGGCCCCCCATAACCTGGTCGGCGGGCTCTGCGCGAGGGCGGTGGACCAGCGCCGACTTGCCCAGGTCGATCAGGCACATGACGCGCCCGCCCGTCAGTGCCAGTGGCACGCGCAGCTTGAACGCCGCCTGTGCGGTGGGCTCCACGGACATGCGCAGCTCGTAGTGCAGCTCGCCCGAGCGCACACGGTCCTGTGGCAGCGGATCGCGCAGCATCATGTTTCCAAAATGCAAGTCATTGTGCACGAATTCGTCGGCCAGTGTGTTTAGCACGTGCAGCTGGCACAGCATCTGCGTGATCGCGCCCAGCACAAGGTCGAAATAGCGCGTGCCGTCGTCTTGTTGGGGTGCATGGACCAGCGCGGCGCGCGCCTTTCCCAGCGTGGAGTGCAGCCGCTGGGTGAACGCGACCATGCGCGGGTGATCGGGGCCCGGATCGACTTCGGCGTTGCTGGGCGCGGGGTACACCGATAGATCCAGGCCTCGGTAGAGGCGAAAGTCGACCATCTGCACCACATTGCGCAGCAGCTCGGGATAGAGCACGCGCAGCCGCTCCAGCACCATGTGCTTGGCGATCTCTTCGGCGTCGGACTTGCCGGCGCGCGACACGCGCATCGCAAAATCCATATGATCGCGCCGGACCAGCAGCTGCACGGCCTCCGCGCCCACGCCCAGCGGCGTGTCGCGCACGCGGAACGGCAGCGTCTTGAATGTCGCGCGGGGCACGTCCTGCGCGGCAGACTCCTCGTACGGGCGGCGCTCGACGCCAGCGTATTCCAGCGGACACAGGGCCAGGAAGCGCGCCTCGCGGGCGGCGCGCTGCGCCGGCGTGTCCACGGGCATGCGGCTCAGGGCGGCCAGCGCCAGCTGCCAGTTCTGATCGATCGGCGCCTGCATTTTAAAATTATACCATTCGCGATGATCGGGCTTTAATCGGCCGGCGCCACTGCACTTGGGCCCATGCCAAACACCAGGCAGCGCAGGTGCCGCACGTCCACCGTCATCTTGCGCCCACACACCACCAGGCGCACGCGCCGTCGGAGCACGACTTCCAGCTCGCCGCTGGTCGCGTTGCGCACCTGGCCGGCGAACGTCATCTCGTAGCCCGAATAGCCGTATGGCGCGAGCGGGCGCCACTCGATCGGCGCGGGCGCCGGCGGAGGCTCGGGCGCGCGGGTGGGCTTGCCGCACACGTGTGTGATAATGTGCGTGGCGCGCACCCGGCGTTGTGTTCCGTGTTGCTGCAGCATAATGTATGACCTGCCCGAGCGCATGGTGCGCTTTGGCTCGCGGTACGTCCGCCAGTGGCGCACGCGCCCGTCGGGCGTCGCCTCGTATAGGGGGAAGCCCATGTCAGCGAGCGAGTGCCACTGGCCCGCACAGTCCAGCGTCGAGTCGGTCGCCGAATCTTCGTCGGACAGCGCGCGCTTCATTCTCGTCGGCACGGTATTTTAAATTTTGATCGAGGTTTAATCGGCCGGCGCCACCGCACTGGTGTAGCACAGGTTCACGACGCGCGAGTCGCACACGTCGCCGTTCAGATGCTCGAGCCGCCAGCCGGGCGGCGCGTCACCGAGAAACGCCTGCGCGACCAGCCGCCCGACGCACGTGCCGCGGCGCGAGCCCTTGGCATACACGCGCACGTGGCCGCGGCGGTCGCTCTGGACGCGCCCGGACCGCCCGTTGCGCATGCGCCCGTCGTCGGACACCTCGTAGCCGCACATCCCCGGCTCGTCGATCGGCCTCCATCGGGCGCCGTCATCCATCGCCCATTTTTTGCGGCACTGCGGTGGCGCGACCTCGGGCGCGGCCTCGGGCACGGCCTCGGGCCCGAGCTCGGGCGCGGCCTCGTGCGCGGCCTCGCGCCGCCGAACGCGCCCGTCGCACGTTGCCTCGTATTGGGGAAAGCCCATCCCGGCCAACGAGAGCCACTGCTCGTCCTCGGTCGAGTCGGTGGCGGCGTCCTCGGCGTCGGCGTCCGCGTCGGACAGTGCGCGCTTCATTGTCGCCAAGGCGGTGATTTAAATTTTTCTGCATGGCCACGTACGCTGCACGCCGTCTCGATCTGGCGCAGGTGCGCGACTCGTTCCAGACGCTGCGCGCCGGCGTTGCGCTCGGCCTCGCCATGTACGCGTATGCATGGGGCTCGCGCGATCTCACCAGAATCGATCAGCGCCAGGTGCAGATCGCCGCACACGTCGTGCTCAGTGGATCGGCCGCGCTGTTGGGCACGCACGTGTGGGTATGGCGCGTGTACAGCGAGCAGGGCGCCGTCGCCAATCGGCCGCTGGCATGGGCGTGCGTCGTGTTCTCGGCGCTGTGCGTGCTGGCGCAGGCGCAATTTTTGATGCCGCCGTGGCGCGTGTCCGTGGAGCTCGGCGGCCTGGTGTTGATGTCGGGCGCCGCGCTCCTGTTTGTGGCGATGGCCTCGCTGGTGATCACGGGCGACCAGTTGTCGGGGCTGATCGAGCCGCCGGCTGCACCGAAACGCAAGAAATGAATGAATAAACCGAGTTTTATTGAGATTCAGTGTCGGACTTGTCCGATGTGTCGCTGTCACTGTCCACCGCGGACGGCGTCTCCTCGACGGCGACGTCGGCCAGGTTGGCGGCCTCCTCTTCCCGGTTGGCCTCCTCCAGCTCTGCCTCGGCCTCGGGCTCAAGCTGGGCCCTGACGCGCGGCGGGATGGGCGGCAGTGCGGCGGGCAGTGCGGCGGGCACCGCCTCGGCCCCGGGCTCTGGCCGGGCCTTGACGCGCGGCGGGATTGCCGGCAGTGCGACGGGCACCGCGCCGGTGGCGTCGCCGTGCTCCATGATCCACAGGCATGCAAACATCAGCGACATGGTGCTCTGGCAGATCTGCGCGATCGAGTGCACGCGGGGCGCCAGGCGGCGCTGGATCTGGCGGTGCACCCAGTCGGTGGCGCGCGCCGAGGACGCGAACGCGCCGTTGCCCAAGAAGAGCGCGACCACGGTGGGAGCGGTGGTCACGGGCAGGATCAAAAACGGCGCGGCGAGCGCAGTGGACGTGGCGCCCCGCTTCAGGGCGGCCACCATGCGCTGGCGCTTGGTCGCCGTGCGCAGCGGGAACATGCGCAGCAGCATGTTGATCACGCCGGTCACCATTTTCTCCAGCTTCTCGGTGCTTTCCAACAACTCACGGCCGGCCGCGGGCAGCAAGTTGTAGAGCCGCACCATCAGCGCGAACGGCGAGTTGCGCACCAGCAGCGACGCCATTTTGAGGAACGCCTCGACACCGGCACGCACCGCGCCAAAGCCGGGCACCGCCAGCGCCATCTCCAACAACAGGGCGACCAGCGGCGCCGTCCAGTCCACCACCTTGGTGTACATTTCGCGCACGCGCGCCGCAAACGCCGCCGCGCCGCTGCCCATCTGCGTCATCAGCGCGCGCATCTGGCGATCGACCTCGGCCGGCCCGCCCTGCGCAAACGAGTTCAGCAGGGCGCCGCGCGCATTGAACATGCCGCGCAGCGGCGCCAGCAGGTTGTTGATCGCCTTGCCGGTGGCGGCGACCGCGGCGGTGGCGTTCATCGCCATGAACAGAACGTTGGCAATCGCCTCGGTCGGGATGCCCAGCGACACGGTGCTCAGCGTGGCCTCGGTGCCCGACTGGGTGGCGGTCACGAGCGCATGGCCGCCCTGCGCGAGCGCCAGGCGCACCACCTTCTCGAATCGGCCGCGGTTGGTGCGCGGCGTCGTGGTCTTGGACTTGGACTTGCCGCTCGCGTAGGCCGCCAGCGCCCTGCCCGTCTCGCGCGACGCATAGTTGGCCAGCACGCGCATGTACTTGAGCACCTCGTCGGTGCGGTGGTCGTCGGCGCGCTGCGCGCCCACCAGCGCCAGTTCAACGTGGTCGTGGTCGTACGGCAGCGGCTGGCCAATGCATTCGAGCGCGCACATGTCGCTGCACACGGGCATCACGCGGCCCGTCTCGTCGTTGCGCAGCACAATGCCGGTGGCGCGTCGGCAAGCCTCGCACTCCATTTAGACGAATAGATAACACTGTCCGCGGCGCCAGCGAGTTTTATACGCGCGCTCTGAAAATTTAGTCGCCAGAATTTTTAATTTGCATTACCGCCCACACCACAATGACCGACTCTGGCACCCCGAAACGCGCCGCCTCGCCCTCGCGCACCTCCGCTCCCAAGCGCGTCGCGCAAGCCGCCGAGCGCTACCGCTGCGACTTTTGCTGCAACGACAATGTGTTCCGCCGCTCGGTGGTGGTCGGCGACCAGGAGTACCTGCTGTGCGTGCCCGACCGCAAGGGCCCCCTCGGCCCGCGCTCGTGCGCCGGCTGCATGCAGTGCCAGATGCACGCGACACCGAGCGACATTACGGAATACACCGTGCTGCGCGCCAACGGCGCCGGCCAGGAGCGCGGCCTCGTGTGCCAGTACCACAACCAGTGCGTGACGGGCCGCTTCAAGCGGGGCGGCCAGGCCGACACGCCGTGCGAGGGCGCGCTGGAGCTGGTGTACTCGTACGACACGGCGCACTGGACCTCGGCGTGCTCGGCGCACCGCGCAGAGTGTCCGGCGTGCGGCTTTGTGCGCGCGCACACGCGCTTCTACGCGTGGGAGAGCGGCATAAAGTTCTGCGATCCGGACGGCGAGCGCGTCGACGACGGCCAAGAGGAGATCTGCTCGCACTGCGTGATGCGGTGGCGCGACGCCGTGACCGAGGACTCTAGCGACAGCAGCGAGGCCGACATTCCGGCAACATTAAACTTTGAATTTTAATTTTTCAAATTACCGTGCACACCACAATGATGCAGCTCCGGCCACGCACACTCGCCCAGCGCCGCACACGCGCCCCACTGCCGCCGTCGCGCAGCCGCGGCGTCCGAAGGCCTGCCGACACGCCATTGGCCGGCACGATCGCGCCAGTGTGCGAGGACGACTTGACGGCGCTGGCGCGGAAGCGGGCCGCGGCCGACTGGAGCGGGCAGGTGTTTGCCAAGACACTCACCGGCAAGGTTATCACGATCGACACAGCGGGCTCGGACCCGGTGGAGCACGTCCGCGAGAAGATCAGCGTCAAGGAGGGCATCCCCGTCGACCTGCAGCGCCTGCTATTTGCCGGCAGGCCGCTGCTAGACGGCCGCACGCTCGGGGACTATGGCGTCGGGGCGCAGTCGACGCTGCACATTGTGATGCTGATGAGCGGCGATTAGCACAGCGTATAATTAAACGCGATTTAATCAGAGATGGGCTCAATGAGCGCGGCGTTTGGGAACGCGACCCGGATGGCGTCCAGCTTGTGTTGGGGGCACGGAGCGCGCGGGCGCAGCACGACGGGGCGGTCGCTCGCGGGGTCGCCGCGCATGAAATTGCCCGCCGCATACTGGATGCCGCGCAGCAGGCTCTCGGTCTCGGCGTCACACTCGGGCAGCTCGCACTCGTACGCCGTGTATTGTAGATAGTAGGGGTCGGCGTCACAACCGAAGTCGTAGATGACGGGGAAATCGCGCATCCGGCGGCCCTCGGGATCGGGCACACACTCGTACGGCTCTGCGTACATATCCTCTGGGTATTTGCACACGATGGGCGACGGGTCGTCGTCGGCCGGGCCTCCGCCGCACTGCTCGTTCAGCACGGCCTGCAGCGCGGCGTCGATCTCGGCGTTCTCCTCTGCGGTGAGCCGATTGCCGTGCGCCGCCGCCATAAAGTCTTGCACGGACTGCACGGGCGGCTCGTCAAACTCGTATTCCTCGTCGTCGTCGAGATCGAGCGGCCAGTCGGGATGGGGCTCACCGCTGTGCACAAAGTCGATGCCGGAAAAGACGACATCGGGATCGCACGGCACGTTCAATGCGGCGCGCCACGACGGAGCGTTGAACACCAGATCCTCCTCAAAGTACTCGGATCCAACGCCGTTCTGCTGCGTCCACTTGCCAGGCGGCGGGCGATGGACCCAGTCGCCGATCGGCTCGTCGGGCTCGGACGCGAAAAACGCGACGCGCTTGCCGCAGCCGCACCCGTGGTCAATGCACGACGCGTCGGCGTACGGCCCATAGTCCTTGCGCGGTACGGGCGTCTCGGCAAACGCCGGGCCGCACTGCTTGCTGTGGCGCAGCAGCCGCATGCGGCCCAGCGAATCGGGCGGCGCGTCGATCGGGGTATCGGACACCGTCGATGGCGCGGGCCCGGTGTACTCGGTGTACACCCCTGGCTCGTTGTGCGCAAACACGTACTCGGTGTACGGGCCGGGCGCGCGGTCGGCCATCCACTCATTGTCGTTCTGTCGCACCAGGCGCTCGATGCGCTCGGTCGCATCGGCCTTGCGCTGCGCCATCCACTCTATCGCCTCGACCGACAGCACCGAGATGGGATCGACATAGTCGCTGCGCAGCGGAGGGCGCCCGTCGAACTCGATGCCCAGTATCTGGGCGGACAACTCTGTCAGCTTGGTGTAGTCGTCGGCGTCAGAATACAGCTCGGCGGCCATGCGCTTCAGCAGCCACGGGCGGTCTT
>Ga0315287_10002339_pt1 | contig 17929 bp, 18 predicted proteins | sample YL17G11_0_MG_FD_205037 | JGI IMG/M metagenome (GOLD analysis project Ga0315287, IMG submission 205037) | Sediment microbial communities from Yellowstone Lake, YNP, Wyoming, USA - YL17G11_0 | ecosystem: Environmental > Aquatic > Freshwater > Lake > Sediment | place: USA: Wyoming | collected...
TGATGCAACGTGCGGCCCGGTGTCTGGGTTGACCGTGGAAGCTATTGCTTGTCTGGTCTGGCGCAAGCGCGCGCGCTGAGGTCCAACTTCAAACCGAAGTGGACTCAAACTCCCACAGCAGATGGCTGAGATGGCCCTTGCGCCGGTAGTTCAGTCGCCGCCAGCGTTGACGAAGGGTCGGTGAGCGCGCGGGCTCCAGCGCATCGTGAAACACCACCCACTCCACGCGCAGGGCTCGGAAATGGCCGATAAAGCCGTACATGCGCGCCATCGGGGCATCGCCAGTGAAGTACAGGTGGGTCCGGTCGGTGATGATGTTGACGTGGGTGGGGTCCTGAAAGGCCTCGGCTGCCGGGTAGCAGGGCGTGACGGCGTGCAGCCGCCCGCCCGGCACCAGCACGCGTGAGATCTCATTCATCAGTTCGACAAAGGGCAACCGGGTCGATAGGCCATCGGTGGTAGGCAGGACACGGGGCACGTGCTCCAGGAAGTCGTAGGCCGAGACGCCATCGAAGTGCCGGTCGCCAAACGGAATCGGTTCGACTGCCAGATTGGCCTGCCGTACCTGCCCGGGATGTGAGTTGCCCCGCGGCGCAATGTCGATGCCATGAAGGTCGTCGAAACAATAAGGGTTGCGAGGGCAATCACCACAGCCCAGATCGAGGTGACGTGTCGGTCGAGCAGCCATGACCCTATCCCTTGTGGCGAGACGACCGGCGGCGCGCCAGCCAAAGAAGGACTCGTAGGCGAAGCGTACGGCGATCTCGCAGTCCCAGGTGACGGCGCTTGCCTAGAATGAGCTCGGCAATGTCCAACTCGCCGGAGTCGATCAGGCTGCGGCACAGGTCGTGGCCGTCCCGGCCTCTCATCATGGCATCCGGCAGGCCAGCCACTCGTTGCCGCAACTCGCTCGGTGCGAACACCCGATGAAAATTGAACAGGCCGTGGAAGCCGAAGGTCGCCCCGACCGGCGCCATCCGTTCGAAAGCGAACTGTTGCGCCAACTCGGGCGGCGCGAAGCTCAGCCCGTGAACTTGCTCGAGCCGTTGTCTATGTTGCTCACAGATGCAGACATCCTCCGGATGGGTGGGCTCGATGGCCGGGTCTAGCAAGGCGTCCAGCAAACGCCTCGAGCGCAGCGAGAAGCCGCCATTGCCCACCGAGCGTTGCGGCGGCCGGTCGTGCCAGGGCGCACCAATGTAGTCGTAGCGAAGGAACTGCTCCTGCCAGGCTGCGGGGTCGAGAACGAAACCGTCCCACTGCACGACCAGGAGGTGCGAGCTGTGCAGGTGTTCACCCAGGCTGCGCAGCATGAAGCGCGAGTATTCGGATACCGAGGCAATGCGTACGTCGACGATGCGGATACCTGCCGGCGCGACAGCGACCCGTGCCGCTTCAGTGAACAGGACGGCGTCGGCAAACCGTATCCCTTCCCTGCATCGCTGCATCGCATCCAGAGCCAGTTCCGGCGTGCGCGTGTCCACACAAACCAGCGTGACGTCGGGCAGATACAGCGTGGGGTGAACCCGGGTCATCTCTGCGGGCCGATCAATTCAAGATAGAGCGCCAGGTACTGGCTCGCGCAACGCTGCCAGGAGAACCCCAATGCATGACGCCGCACCGCATCGCTTCGGTCAGGTACGGAGTGTGCGCTCAGGCCATGCTCAACTACAGCGCGCATGGCCTGGCCGTCAAACTCATCGAAATAGAACGCAAGATCGCCGCCGATCTCGGGCAGGCTGGTGCGACGCGACAGGAACACCGGTTTGCCAAAGTACATCGCTTCGATGGGCGGCAGCCCGAAGCCTTCGGCCAACGACGGAAACAGGAAGCCCTCGCAATGGGCGTACAGCCAGGCCTTCTCGGCCTCTTCAATATCAAGGCGGATGCGTACATTGGTCAATTCGCGTTCGGAGACCCATTGCCGCACCGTGTCGGTATAGCTACTGGTGGCGCCGACCAGCAACAGTCGCATTTCGGGCCACGCTGCCGCAAGATCGAGCAGCGCCAGGATGTTTTTCGATGGTGCCATGCGACTCACATGCAAGAGGAACGCGCACTGTTCCGCCTCGGGCACGGCCTTCCGTGCTGCCATTGTCAGGTCGGTGGCGCCGTTGTGAATTACGCGCACCGGTGTGTGCAGCGGTGCGAGCTCCGTGACGATGTCATTGGCAACATAGTGGGTGATGGCCACCGCGGCTTCGCACTGCGCCAGATGATGGCGCAGGCGCGCGCGGTAGCGCTCCACCTTGGCCGCGCTCTTGGTGTGCAGGAAATTCAGGTCGTGCACGGTTTCCAGCCGATGCTGCACGCCCAGCGGTGCGCGCAGGCGGTTGTGCTGGTGCAGGTTGTGCCACAGAGCGAATCGGCGCGCGCGCAGATGGCACCAGCGCTGGGTGGTGTGCGTGCCCAGATACCCGACCTCCGGGCCGAATACGCCGTGCCAGCGCGAAGGAAGATGAAAATGCAGCGCAACGCCTTGCTCGGCGCGCAATTTTGGCGCCTGCACCGCCAGGGCGTGACCGAGTTGGCGCGAAAATTCACCCAGGCCGTCGTGCCACAGACGCAGTCGGCCCAGGCCCAGGCCGATGTGGCGCAGTTCAGTCACAGGCCTCAGCCGCGCAGACGCGCATCGACTTGCGACAACACATCATCGAGCTCAGGCCAGGACGGCCAGCAGCGAACCACCCCCATCTGCGGCCCCCAAGGGGCCCATTGCTGCGGCTTGGTGGCCCCGGCACGCTCAGCACCGGCGCGTGCGTACCGCAGCGGCAAAATGGGCCGGGCAGGCCACCACGTTCCGACCAAGCGTCAACAAGCGGCGAGTGAAGGCAGCGAAATCCGGCCAGGTCTTTTCCTGCTTTTCGAACAAGCCACCGGCAAAGGGACAGATGACCAGGAAACCCGGGCGGACGCTGTGGCGCTGCAGCAGGTCGTCGGCCTTGATATAGCTGCAACGCCGGCACGCCGAGGATGACATCGCCAACCCAGTTGCGCAGCCGAACGATCGACGGGCGGGACGTCATGGGGTCAGGATCAAAGCGCAGCGAGGCGGCAGCGCGATAGCAGGGATAATTTGAGTCGTCATTCTGCCATCCGACCCATGACCTTTTCGCCACCGGCCGCCGCCGGCATCATCGCCTTTCACGACCGGCTGCTGCGCAGGGCCTGCCTTCGCTCTTCGTCAATCGTACACCCGAACCGCGGTCTGCCGCCGCCGTCGCTACCGCGAATCGGTCGAAGTACACCTCGTCCGGTGTCCGATAGTCGAGGGACTTATGCGAGCGGACTGAATTGTAAAATGCGAAGTAGCGGGTCAGCGCCGTCCGCGGCAATCGTGTTGCCACCGAAGATCGCCGCCGCGTTCTCCAGCAGCTGGCTCTTCGAGCTCGTCACCTGGTTCGGGTGGACCTCGTACCTCCGGTCACGTTGGCGCCCGGTCCGAAATCCACTGATACCCGTGTCCGAAAAACCGGAGCCACCTCTCCTCGTGGAGACCTGTGGTTCTATATGGAGATGAGGCTTTGCAGTTCAGTCCAGACCTGGTCGGGCCCGATTCTCACCAGGCAGGGATGCCCCGGGGTGAAGCAGCGCGGCTTGAAGCAGGGAGCGCAGGGGATGCCATCCTTCCGCAGCCCCCGGCTCTTCGGGCCCCAGGGGGTGGAACCACCTGGATCCGTCGCGCCATAGATGGCCAGGGCAGGCGCGCCACAGGCCGCCGCCAGATGGCTCAGGCCCGAATCGTTGCCCAGCACGGCGGCGGCACCGCGCATCCAGGCAGCGGCCTCCTTCAGGGTGGTCTTTCCGCAGAAGTTGAGGCCCTCGGCTCCGGCCACCGCAGAGCAGGTCGCGGCCTCGTCCGGAGATCCCAGCACGACCACAGCGAAGCCCTCGGACCGCGCCTTGAGCAGTAGGGCCCGGTATTGATCCACGGGCCATGCCTTGGAGGGCCAGGCGGAGCCGGGCATGAGGCAGAGGTAGCGCTCGCGGGGCTTCTCGATGGGAACGCCCGGATCAAAGTCGGCGTAGGGCATGGGCGGAAGGTCCGGCCAGCGCTGCGCCAGCACGGCGTGGTAGCGGAGAACAAATGGGCCATCCGCGTTCCAGAAGGGGCCGCTGTGAGTGTTGAAGAAACCCGCCAGGCTTTCGTCAACGCCGATACGCTCAGGCACCCGGGCCAGCCAGGCCGCCAGGGCGGGGCGGAGGGATTTCGGGAAGTGGATGCTCCGCGCCGCCTTGTGTTTCTGGAGGATGCGGGCCAGGGCGAAGGGGCCCAACTTGCCCTCGTCTGGAAGTGTGGCATCGCAGAACCAGGTGCCCTCCACCAGGCCCACGGTGAGCATCGGCCCCCATACCACGATGGGACCGACCTTGATCTCCCGCAGCAGACGCAGCACCGGCAGCTGCATGGCGGTGTCCCCGACAAAGCGCGGGAAGCGCACCCAGGTGGCGTGTTCTGGAACTTCGACCCTGCTCGTCATCAGGCCTTCCCGGTGTCTGGATCAGTATCTTGGGTCTCTACCCTGCTCGTTACCCCATCCCGCCCGAACCCCTTCCCAAGCCGGGCCCAGCAGAACCCGGCGCCCCCCGGGAAGATCCGCTTCTGGAGCAGGTAGAGGCCGAAGATGAAACGAGAGAGAGGTGGCTCCGGTTTTTTGGACACGGGTATCAGTGGATTTCGGGCCGGGTGACCTCGACCCGTACTCATCTCCACCGCTGATTCTTTCAGATTTGATGCTGGCGCTCATGAGGATACTCCGTGCACGACGACGGTGCCGTTGCAGCGGCACGAGGACTCGGTTGTCGGTAGCGGCCGCGTTGCGATACGTCGAACGGAATCCCGTGCGAGCCGAACTCGCTGCAGTTCGCCAGTTCGCGCATCGAGTTCATCCCAATGCCCGAGGCAATCCGCCCGAATTTCCGGTACTTCACCGAGGCTCGCATGCAAAAGCCGTGCGGCGCGGGCTATGCTCAGCCCTTCACCTCGATCGAGGACGGCGTGGGCCGCTACGTGGAAAGCCATCGCGCAACTTCTGACCGGTACCCGTTGAACCGACCCCGCCGTACGCCGTGCACGTCCGCCACCTGATCCTGGACCGGGACGGGGTCCTCAACGAGGAAGCCCCGGCCCGGGGTTACGTGACCGGACCGGAAGGATGGCACTGGATTGCCGGCTCGCTCGAAGCGCTTGCACTATTCGCCGGCGCCGGTATCCGTGTCTCGATCGTGACCAACCAGTCAGGGGTCGGGCGCGGGTTGATGACCCCGGAGGACCTGGACGCCGTCCACGGGCGCATGATGCGCGAGTCGGAATCCGCCGGCGGCCGTATCGACGCGCTATTTGTCTGTACTCACGCGCCGGACACCCACTGCAGCTGTCGCAAACCGGCTCCCGGGCTGATCGAGGCAGCTGTCGGCGCTTCCGGTATCCCGGCCGCGCAGACGCTCGCCGTCGGCGATGACCAGCGCGACATCGAGGCCGCCCGCGGAGCCGGGGTTGCGGCAGCGCTGGTGCTGACCGGCAAAGGTCGTGCCGCGGCCAACTCGTTTCCCCGGCACGGAGTCCCCGTCTATGATGACCTGATCTCCCTCGCGCGGGCGCTGCTCGCGGACAGTCCGGGCATTGGAAACGAATGACCGTGAAGACGATCAAGAAATCCTTCGAGGACCACGCGCATGTCATGGCGGACGCCGCGACTGTCCTCCCGGCAATCCTCGACCGTGTCGCGGCCGACTTGCACGCCTGCTTCGCGCGCGGCAACAAGTTGCTCGCCTGCGGGAACGGCGGTAGCGCGTCGGATGCGGAACACCTTGTGGCCGAGCTGGTCGGACGCTATCGGGATGAGCGACGTGGACTGCCCGCGATCACGCTCGTGTCCGGATCGGCCACGGTCACTGCCCTCGCCAACGATTACGGCTACGAAAGAGTTTTCGCCCGCCAGGTGGAAGCACTCGCGCGGCCGGGGGACCTGTTGTTCGCAATCAGCACGAGCGGCCGGTCACCTAATGTCGTCGCGGCGGCGCGCGCTGCGCGCATTCTTGGGTGCGGTGTCGTCGCCTTTACCGGCGCCATGGAAGGGCCGCTTGCTGCCGAGGCGGACACCGTTATTGCGGCCCCGTCCACCACGACTGCGCGCATCCAGGAAGTGCATGCGCTGTGCATCCACGCCATCTGCGAATCGCTGGATGCGCGGCTGCGGGCGAGCATGGCTGAGTGAATGATCGACACGACGCAATCCGCCGAGCATTACAAGCTTTCCGAGATACTCGATCGCTGTCTGGGTCGAGAAGTCTGGGTCGTCGGCGACCTCATGCTGGATCAATACGTTCAGGGCGCTGTCGAACGGATTTCCCCGGAGGCGCCGGTGCCGGTCGTTCTTGTCCGCGACGTCGAGTATCGCCTCGGCGGTGCGGCGAACGTCGCGCAGCAGGTCACCGCTCTGGGAGGTTGCGCAGTACTTGGTGGCGTCATCGGCGATGACGACGCAGGCAAAAGGTTTCTTGAGAACTGCGCTCGCACAGCAATCGATACCCGCGCCGTGCTGACCGAAAGCAGCCGTACCACGACCCGCAAACTGCGAGTGCTGGGGCATGGACAGCAACTTCTGCGGCTCGATTGGGAGGACGCGGTGCCCGTCCCCGACCCAGTATCGCAACGACTGTTTCAGCAGCTGTTGTCGGGCCCCGAACCGGAGGCGATTATCCTTAGCGACTACGCCAAGGGCGTGCTTACGGACCACATGGTCGCAATGCTGATCGAGCGTGCGCGGGCCGCGGGTGTCATGGTGCTGGTCGATCCCAAGCGGCAGGATTTCGCGGCATACCGCGGTGCGAACCTGCTGACGCCGAACCTGAAGGAACTTGCGTTCGCCGCAGGCAGAAGCCTTGACCCTGACGACACCGAGGCGATTGCCGCGGCAGCCCGGCCACTGGTTGCCGCCGCGCAGCTCGATTGGATGGTCGTTACGCTGGGGGACCGCGGCATCCTGCTGGTTCCCGCCGACGGATCGCCACAACACATACCGGCCTTGCGCCGGGCCGTCGCCGACGTGACAGGCGCAGGTGATACGGTTGTTGCCGTGCTTGCCATCGCACTGGCCGGCGGCGCAGATGTCGGGCAAGCTGCGGAAATTGCCAACGCGGCCGCCGGCATCGCCGTCGGCGAGGTCGGCGCCGTAGTGGTCCAGTCAGCCCAGATTCGTGACGCGCTCTCGGGCCGACATGGCGGCAAGGTTCTTGACCGGGCAGAGCTCGCGGCGCGCGCCAATTCCTGGCGCGCCGCAGGCAAGCGCGTGGTATTCACCAACGGCTGCTTCGACCTGCTGCACGCAGGTCACCTGTCGCTGCTGCACCAGGCAGCGCAACTGGGCGATTTGCTCGTGGTTGCCATCAACAGTGACGAGTCGGTGCGCCGGCTGAAGGGCCAGGAGCGGCCTATCCTGCCTGCCGCCGAACGCGCCGCGCTGTTGGCGGCTCTTTCCTGTGTCGACGCGGTCACAATTTACGATGAGGTCACGCCGCTGGAAGTGTTGCACATCGTCCGTCCTCGCGTGCTGGTGAAAGGACAGGATTACAAGCCCGAGGACGTAGTGGGTCGCGAGCTGGTCGAGTCCGCGGGCGGGCGCGTGGTGCTCGTCCCGTTGGTTGAGAGCAGGTCCACCAGCACCCTGATCCAGCGGATCCGCCGGGACGAGTAGACCCGCCAGGGCGGTCCTCCAGGCGCCGTTCGTCTGCACCCAGCACTGTTACAGGTTACGGCCGCGCCCCGATCGAACGGCAGTCTAGGTAGCGCGCGACCCAAAGTGGATTCGGCGCCTACGTTGCTGCAACAGAACGCCTCGAAACGATGTCGGCGCAATCTCTGGCCACCTCTTGCGGAGTCATGCCGTTCACAATCATCGCCACATCTTTCGGCCCGATCGGTCCGAATACCGAGGGATGCGTCCGGTTGAAGAACGCGATGGTGGGTACGCCCGCTGCACTGGCAAGATGCATTGGGCCCGTGTCAGCGCTGAAAAACCCGCTGACATGCGAGATCGTCGCTGCGAGCATTCGCGGCGAAGGGCAGTGGACGGTGGCAAAATCGCTGTTGACCGGCGGATGGCTCGCGCTCGGAAGCACCTCTAGCGGCGTAGTGTCCGGGCGCACTTCAAGGTAAGCCTGCCAGAAATCCCGCCACCACTGCATCCCAAGGTTTTTCTGGCCGCGCGCACTGGCGAAGAATCCGATGACAGTCGAGCCGGCGCTCGGCTGCCTGGCGGCCTGGCCCAGGCGTTCCGACATGAGTTGCGCGCCCAGCTCGATCTCCCGGTCACTGTTCGCGACGCGCATGCGCGGCTTTCCCGGCTCGACTTCGTAGCCGAAAGCCTGCTGCAGCAGCGCGAGAGGACGCAACACTTCATGGCGGAGTTCCGTGGGCAGCTCGGCCGCAAAGTCGAGGTGGAGCCACTGTGTCTCGCCGCCGAAACCGAGACGCCAACGAGTCCGGCACAGGCGCAGCGCGATGCGTCCGCCCAGCGAATTTGGCACCGGGTCGATCGCCAGGTCGTACTTTGTCGCGCGGTAGGCTCTGAGGACTTTCAATGACTCACCCAGTCGCCGCCAACCCCTGTTCGAGAGGACCATGACGTTGCCGAGGCCCGGTATGCCAGGCAGGAGATCGCCGGCATCCGCATAGGTCGTCAGCACGTCGATGCTGGCGCCCGGCATCGTTTCGTGCAGGGCGGTGAGCAGCGCAGTCGTTGCCAGCGTATTTCCCAGGCGGCTGTTCATACGTACGACCACGATCTGGCGGATGGACGCCGGATCCAGGCGCGCGGGCGTGCCGGTGCGGGTCGCGCTGCGACCCGCAAGGGCTTGCCCAATCATCTTGCGAAAGCCGCCGCGCAGGCGTCTTTCCAGCTTCCAGAACGCGTTTCGCAGCGCGGCCATGGCTTGACTCCGGTTTCCCGTGGCGCGGCCCCTGCCGCGACCAAGCACGGAAGTCTATCTGGTGGGCCCGCTGGGATTGGAACCCAGGATCAGGGAATTCACGTAACGCCGTCGTTTTCGGCGGGCATGGACTACAGGTATGGACATGAGGATGCTGGTCATGTTTGCCTCAAGTTTTTCACCTGGGTCTTGCTGCGTTGTCTCAAGACCTGGTCGAGCTTGCGAGTCACATCGGGCGGCTGGATCAGGTCCATCACGCCTGGCTTGTCAATCTTGGTCGTCCAGGCGAGCTCGCTCGCCGGCCGGCCGAGAAATTTCTGCGCCGCCGCATCGAATTGATTCACGCACCACGAGCGGCTCAGGTACGGGCCGCTGCGCTCCGGGTTGGTGGCCGCATAGAGCCCGATCACGGGTGTCCCAGCCGCAGTGGCCATGTGAACCGGCCCCGAGTCCGGGCTCACGAGTACGTCGGCGCGTTCGAGCAGGGCGTGCATCTGCGGCAAGGTGATGCGACCGATCAGGTTGAGCAACTGCGCGTTGACCGATTTCTCGATCTCCTGGCCCATCGCACGCTCCGACGCACTCGGCCCTCCGGTGAGCACGACGCGCGCGCCGTGGACGCGCGCCGCGTGATCTGCGACCTGGGCGTAATACTCCGCCCGCCAGTTGCGACGCGCGTGACTGGAACATGGGCTGATGACGACCGTGGGACGCCGATCGTTTACGATATTGGCGGCATACTCGCGCGCGTCCTTCGGGAGCGCGATGTCCCAGCGCAGCACCCGGGCATGAACACCAAGCGCTTCGGCAAATCCGAACAGGCCGTCGAGCACGTGTTCGCGCTCGCGCGGCGCAATGCGATGGGTGGTGAACAGCCATTGCAGCTCACGCGCCCGTGCCCGGTCGAAGCCGAGCTTGACGCTCGTTGGTATACGCGTGCTCAGGAGGCTGGCGCGGATGGCGAGTTGCATGTGCAACAGCAGATCGAAACGCCGCTCCGCCATCAGTACGCGAAAGCGGCGCAGTTCGCGAAGATTGTGGAGCTTGTCGAAGATGATAAATTCGATGTCGGGGATGAGCCCGAGCAGTTTGGCTTCGACCTTGCCGATGATCCAGGTGAAGCGCGTCTGCGGCCACGCCTGCTGCAACGTGCGCACGACCGTCAATACATGGCATGTATCACCGATGGCCGAAAGCCTCAGGATGCATACCTCGCGCGGGATCTTGGAAAGAATCACTGGAGTCGAATGACCGCCGATGCCGCTGTGCCCGGTTTGCTCACAATTGCTGTGCGCCGCGCGCCGATGCAGGACGGCGCCATGCTATATGACGCTTTCCGGCTCAGCAACGCGGATCCGGCGCTGTTCGATACCGCTGTTCGATACCGCAACTGGATCGAAAAGGGCGCTGACGGACAGGAATTTCAAACGGCCTTTCTGTTGCGAGGCAGGCGCGCGAAGGTGCGGAGTGAGCGCGAGCGGGAAGCGGCTGCGCATCTGGGTGCGCGTAGCCGACGCCTGGAATGGCAGCGCGGGCGGTAGCGGGGGCGGGTCGCCGGCCCGCTAGGTCTGGCTCAGGACAAGTCCAGGCATGGGCCTCACTTCCTGGCCGCCTTGAGGTTTGCGGCTTCCCAGGCACGCACCTGCACCCGGGCCTTGTCGAACAGCCGCTCGTAGTTGCCCTTGAGAACCTTCTGCCTCGCCTCAGGCGTCAGCAACTGCCACAGGGGATCGTACTGGCGATAAATCCGCAGGTACGTGGCCTGGTCGGGTGGCGCCACCTCATCGGTGCCGAACAGGAAGCGGTCGGGAAAGCGGTTGATAATGTCTGCCGCCCGCCGCGTGGATTCGGGCGTCGCGACGATATGCTTCGCGACCTCGCTCCAGGAGATGTCGAAGTACAGGTTCCGGAATTTTGGCTCGTCCAGGATCTTGCCGATGATCCCGACCTGGTTCGTCGCGCGTTCCGTAACGCCGGCGCTGGCCTCCGACTGCACCGGGCGCACCACGCGGCCGAGACCCACATGGGCCCAGATGACTGTGGCATCCGGATGGCGGAGGAGAAGATCCCGCATCTGCTGCAGGTAGACGGGCATCGCACCCTCCTTGGCGAAGGGGACGTCGACGTCATTGTGAATCAGCACGACCAGGCCCGACTCGCCCGCTAAATCGAGGATGCGGTCGAGCGCCCGGTTGGCGAGGCTTGGTTCGCCGCCGGCTACCTTGGCCGAGACAAACTCCTTGTGGATCGTGAATTCGCCGATGCCGCTGAACACGCCGGGAAAGGTCTGCAGCACCCGCCTGATATGGTCCGCGGCGTACATGTCCGCCGGGTTAAAGCCCGTGATCATGGGATCGAAGCGGGCCCGGTCTGCCTTGCTGAGTGACAGGTAGGCCATGGCGATCCAGGCGTCGGTGAACGAGTAGTAATAGAGGGGCGCGTCCGTCTGCAGGTAGTAGGTCGGGGCAAACTCCGCGGAGTTCTCGTAGGACCACATCTGCTGCAGGGGGATGCCGAAGAGCGCCACGCGACCCACCTTGTCGCCCATGATCTCCAGAAACCGGTGGATGTCCGTGCCTTCCTGGATGTAATTGGTCAGGTGGAAGTGGGAATCGTTAAGCTCATAGACAGATTCAGCCGCCATGGCCCTGCCGGCGGCTGATAACAGCGCGACGCAAGCCGCCACCACCGCCACCGCCATACCCAGAACCGGGCGTTGCCTGAGAGTCATGGATTCAATTCCTCGCCACTGAAACCATTTAGTTGATTCTCACACGCCCGTGCGACGGACACGCCGCCCAGACCATTCGAGTCCCGTAGCCGTCGGGAACTCAGACAAGGTGCAGCCAATAAAAGACTAACTGCGGTTGCGCAACTTGCTCTTACGCATGCTGTACGCAAAGTAAATCAACACGGCGACAGCGATCCAGATAAAAAACGTGTGGTAGGTGGCTGCTGATAGATCTTTGAGTATGTATAAGCACGCAAGAACGCTTAGCCCCGGTATTAAATAAGGACCAAACGGGATTCGAAAGCCCGCTGTTTCCTTGCCGATCTGTTTGTGGCGCAATACCGGCACCGCAATAGAAACCACGATGAAGGCAACCAAGGTGCCCATGCTGACCATGTCCCACAGGAAATTGGAGTCCACCGAACCGGCGACCAGTGCCACCATGATGCAGACAATAACGGTATTGCTGACGGGGGTTTTGGTTCGCTTGCTGACTTTTTGAAAAGACTGAGGGATCAATCCGTCCTGACTGATGGCAAACAGGATACGGCTCTGTCCATAAAGAGTGACCAGCGTGACGCTGAACACCGAAATGACCGCACCGGCAGACAGAATCAACGCCGGCAAGGCTTTACCCGTTACGTTTTGCAAAATGACCGCCAGCCCCGCCTCCTGCCCTGCAAACATGTCCGCAGGTTGGGCGCCAATCGCCGTGATGGCGACCGCCAGGTAGAACACGGTGACGATGACCAGCGCTGCCATGAGGCCTAAAGGCACATCGCGCCTCGGGTTCTTGGCTTCAGCCCCTGCTGTCGCGATGGTGTCAAGACCGATGAAGGAAAAGAACACGGTACCCGCCGCTGCGGTGACACCTGCCATGCCCGCCAAGCCCTTGCTGTTGTCGGTATTGAAAAATGGCGTGAAATGTTCGGCATTGAAACCTGAAAAAGCAACGACCGCAAAAAACAACAAGATGGCGAGCTTGATCAAGACCATGATGGCGTTGACCGTGACCGATTCTTTGGCGCCGCGGATCAGCAGAAAGCAGCATGTGGCCACCAGGATCATGGGGGGCAAATTAAACTGATTGAAGTGCACTTCGGCGCCGTTTTCGCCCGATACAATCATCGGTGCGCGCAGCTCCGCCGGAATCTGCCAACCCATGGCGTTGCTCAAGAAATTATTCAAATAATCAGACCAGCCGATGGCAGTCGCACTGGCCGCCAGGCCATATTCCAGCAACAAACACGCAGCAACCACAAATGCCAGAAACTCACCCACGGTCGCGTAAGCAAACGAATAGGAGGAGCCGGAAGAAGGAATTCTTGATGACAGTTCGGCGTAACAAAGTGCCGTCAGCCCCGCAGTTATTGCGGCGATGATGAATGACAATATGACCGAAGGGCCCGCTTTGGGTACCGCTATGACCATGTTAAAAAAAATGCCGGTACCAATGGTAGAACCGACGCCTATCATGGTCAGAGAAAACAGCCCGAGTGACCGGTGCAAACTGTTTTCGCCCGGCTCGTGAGTTAAATGCGCATCGCTATCGATGGGTTTGGTTCGAGTCAGTTGTTGGGCAAACGTTTGGAGTGTCACAGCTTTCCCCGTGCCATGGATTTGATGCGATTCGTCGGCAGCCTGCGAGTATAGGCTTGATCGACGGACAGGATGTTCAGACGGCCTGTTCTGTTGCGAGGCAGGATCAGTTCAAGGGCTGAGCGAACGCGAACCCGGGTGTGCCGACCCGGTCAGCCTCGAGCTCGGGCTGGGCGCGGGCGCGCGGGGCGAGCACTGGCGGGGTGGTGGGTTCCCCGAGGTGCGCGAGGATCAGCACACAGCTCCCGGCGGTCGCTACTTGCGCTGCTCGAGCCAGATGGCGTGTTGACCGAAGTCAATCAGCAGCATGAACCGCCGCAGGATGCTGGGCCCGATATTGACCTCGCCGGCGCTGTCCTGAGTATCAATAGCGGCGCGCACGTTTTCGAAGGTAACACCGCCGACTTCCAGCGTCTCGAGCACGGCTTCAGCCGCGCCGCCATTGATCGACACTGGCAGGAAGAGCCGGTTGCCGCGGACGATAAGGGCTTCTGGATCAGTCGTCTCGCCCGCCGTTGCGACGGCAAGCGCCAGCATGCCGGCGACTAGCGCAACAGCGGCCAACAATCGAGCATTCGCTATCACTACTGACATTTGCAGTCCAAGTTCGCGACGACAACAGCGCCCACAATCGGCATGCCGCGCGTGATTCCCCCATGTACCAACGCAAACGATCCAACCAGAATTCTTCTCGCTCGTCCATGACTCCCTCCATTGCGCAACTGTCGCGAGGGACAGGAATTTCAAAGGGCGGCCTTTTCCATAGCGTGGCGGCTGTGCGGACCGTGCTCTGAGCGCGCGCCGGAGGCGAGCGGGAACCTGGGTGCGGTTATCTGGCTGACGGGAACGCACGGAGTCGGTGCCTGGAGCCGCTGAGCAGTGGGTGGCAACAGCGGGTCGGCCCGCATCGGTGCCAGCCTGTCATCGCCGTGGGCGTCGTGGCGCATGGAAGGAGCACCCGCGCGGCGGGAAAGGCGCGGCGTCGGAAGTCAACGCATGAAATTTCAACCGGAGCAAGTAAACATCCACCAATCTGGCAAGTACTGGTGACTCCCATTAGATTGCTGATTGAGAGCTAGCCCCTTACAGCAGCGCAATGAGCTCGCGCTTGAACGGCACTCCTTCCGGCGCCGGCTCATCCGTTTCTCGCGCGCAACGATGACCGGCGTAGACCGCAGCGGCGATTGTCGAGGGCGCGAGACAATCGCCGATACGCACGACCGAGCGGATACCGGCGCCTCTCAGCGAATCCGAATCCGCGGTGAGCGCCTGGAAAACAGAGCCGTTCGGCAACCGCATGGTCACGAACAGGAGCGAAGCGCAGGGTAAGGCTCGCTGGCGGCCATTGACCGTATGTTCAATATGTACATTGCCACTATCCGCAGCGACGATACTGTGCTTTTCGATGATCACCACACCGAGCTCATAGAGGCGTTGCTCGACCCAACCCTGTTCCAGTGTTGCGTGTGACCAGTTTGAGACGTCGGATGCCGGGGTCACAAGTGTCACCTCATGCCCCTGGAGCCGCAATTGTTCGGCGATCACGCCGCCAAGGTAATAGCGGTCATCATCATAGATGACGACAGGCCCTTCGATGGGCGCGCCAGCGAAGATATCCTCGGGTGCGAAAACCGGAATATCGGACAGGCCTGGCACGGCAGTGTTCCGCCACCGGCCAATCCCATTGCGCTGCCATGTGCCACCAGTCGCAAGGACGACCTTCGGGAACCCGTAGTCGAGAATGTCCGCAGCTGAAAGTTTGCTCTCCAGATAGACTTCAACATTCGGCATGCGCTGGATCTGTTGCACCCGATAGTCGCGAACTCGCCGCCATGCCGCAAGACCAGGCAACCTGCTCTCATCCTCGACGCGCCCGCCCAGCCGGTCCCGGGCCTCCGCCAGTACGACATCGTATCCCCGGTGCCCAAGAGCCCGGGCGCATTCGAGACCGGCGGGACCGGCTCCGACCACTAGTACGCGATCATCGGATTTCCGTTTCGGGATGATTTCGGGGTGCCAGTCCTTGCGCCACTCTTCGCCGATTGTCGGATTTTGGGTACACCGCATCGGTACCATGTTGAAATCGGACGACACGCACATATTGCAACCGATGCATTCGCGGATGTCGTCTATGCGCCCTTCCTCGATCTTGCGTGGAAGAAACGGATCGGCGATCGAGGGGCGCGCCGCACCGATGAAATCGATAATGCCGCGCTTGATTTGTGACACCATGGTATCGGGTGAAGTGAATCGTCCGACACCGACGACCGGTTTCGTCGTCAGTTTTTTCACGAAACTGATGAATTCTTCCTGAGAACCCTCCGGCCCAAATCGTGATGGCATGGAGTCCCGGCGCCATTCGCGGATGTTCACGTCCCAAACATCCGGAACCTCTGCCAGCATTTCGACGATCTGCCGGGATTCTTCCATGTCGACTTCACCGCCGGGCCCTATTTGATCGTCGACAACGTAGCGCAACACAACCGCGCAGCTGTCACCAACGGCCTCGTGGGTATCCTGCAGGACTTCGCGGAGCAACCTGACCCGGTTTTCCAGGTTTCCACCGTACTCGTCGATGCGATCGTTGCGTTTGCGTGACAGGAATTCACCGACAAGCGAGCTTCCCGCATGGCAATAGACATAGACAACATCGAAACCCGCACGCCGGGCCCGCAGTGCCGCTGCACGATGCCAACGCCTGTAGTTGGCGATGTCAGACCGATCCATGGCGCGCGCTTGCGCCGGATAGTCGCCGGCAAAGATCGGGACATGGGCAACGGACATGGGTACTTCGCGACTATAAAGGCAGGCGTCGCGATGGCCGGTGTGGACGAGCTCAATACCTGCCAGCGCACCGTGAATGTGGATGCCCTCATTCATGCGAGCGAAGACAGGGATGTCGCGGTCGTCCCACAGACGCCCTTCGACCAGCGGCGACATATCGCCAGTCGGATGAATGTCAGTCTCTTCGGTGCAGATCACCGCCCAACCGCCCTCGGCCTTCATCTTGCGCATGGCAATCATCGCGCTGGGAAAACTCATTCCCATGCCATTGCAATGGGGCACCTGAAAAAAGCGGTTCTTGGCCGTGACCGGCCCCATCCGCACCGGTTCGAACAGAATGTCGTAACGTGGATCACGTACCATCACGGCCTCCTCAAGAACCTCAATCTCGTTGTCCCAGCCGGGAATCGATTCAGACTCGCCAGTGAGGGCACAATGACCGATGTTTGCCGGTGATGGCAGATGTTTTCAAGCTGGTAGAGGGTGCGGCTTATGCTTTCCATTCGGCCGCACGCTGAGCATCCTTGCCAACCGAAAGGGGACCCCCCCATGAAACGCCTCCAGCTCGTGATCGCCGGACTGGCCGCTGCCCTGCTGATAGGCGGCTGTGTCGCCTACCCTGCAGCCCCGGCGGGCCCGTCCAACTTCGACCTCTCGTGGGACGCTGCGCTCGGTGCCGCCGCGGACGCTGGGGTCCAGGTTACCTCGGCCGACCGTGCCAGCGGCCGCATCACCGGCAGCAAGGCCGGCGCGGCCGTGGCCATCGCGCTGCAGACGCAGGCTGATGGGAGCGTGCGGGTCAGCTTCGACGCGCAGAACGCGGAGGAGGCCAACCCGACGCTGAACGAGCGCTGGCTGTCCAACTACCAGCGACGTATGGGCCGATAAGGCTCGGCCGCGATGAAGATCGACTTCGTTTCCGACGTGGCACGTCCCCGCTACCAATCTCATCAGAACCCCGTGACCTGCCGGCATTCTTCGGACCATGGATCTCTAGAAAATGGCTCTTTCTGACCGGCCCCGGATAATCGATCCACTTCGATTGTGAGTCTGCGACTCCTATGCGCTCATCTTCACTGCGTATTCCCGACGTGTCAGGCCCTTGAGAGAACGGTGAGGACGGTGCTCATTGTAATCCCATCTCCATGCATCGATTTTCTCTTTTGCATCCTCAATCGATTCGAACCAGTGGGCGTTCAGGCACTCCTCGCGGAACTTTCCGTTGAAGGATTCCACGATGGCGTTGTCGGTCGGCTTGCCGCGCCGACTGAAGTCCATCTGCACCTGGTTACTGTAAGCCCATAGATCCATTTGTCCGCCAGCGAACTCCGAGCCGTTGTCACAGGCAATCCGTTTCGCCAACCCTCTGTCGTACCTAAGCCGATTCATTGCAGCCACGACATGCTCCGCGCGCAGGCCGAACCCCACTTCGATGCCCGGACACTCGCGCGTAAACAGATCGATGATGGTCAACGTCCGAATCTTCCGCCCGTCCGCCAGCTCATCATGCACAAAGTCCATTCCCCAGACATCGTTGGCATGACCGGCTGGCTCACGCTGCACCCGATGTACAGCCGATACATGCCGCCACGGACGCTTGCGCCGCAATCCCAAGCCTTCTTCGCAGTAAACACGATAAAACCTGCTCTTGCCCACATCCCAGCCTTCGCGCTTCAGCAGCATGTATATACGTCGATAGCCGAAACGAACCCGTGCGTGAGCATACTCACGCACGCGTTGGCGCAATGCGGTCAACGGGTGTCAACGACGGAGTGATCTTCCCCACTTTGGGCGAAGTAAAATTCCCCAGGGATCCGGTGATCAGCCGGGAGGGATCGCGTGGGGCTCCTTGCGGGGTCGGCCGCGTTTTTTCCCGGGTTCTTC
>Ga0315287_10002340_pt1 | contig 17925 bp, 10 predicted proteins | sample YL17G11_0_MG_FD_205037 | JGI IMG/M metagenome (GOLD analysis project Ga0315287, IMG submission 205037) | Sediment microbial communities from Yellowstone Lake, YNP, Wyoming, USA - YL17G11_0 | ecosystem: Environmental > Aquatic > Freshwater > Lake > Sediment | place: USA: Wyoming | collected...
TTTTCACCGCCACATACAGCGGCCTGTTGTAGCGGGCGATGAGGTTCGGGTCGCCTTTGGGGTTGCGCCAGCAGTCCACTATGCCCGAATGGTTTTCATAAAGCTCAGCTTCCCAGCCGTTTGTGGTGTAGCAGTCCGCAACATTCCCCGCGCGGCAATTTTCTATAATTCTGCCGTGATAATATAGCGCGAGGTTGCCCATACTTGATGTGAGAGCGTCAACCGTCGGAAAATACTTGCGCAGGTTCTTCTTGTCCAGAAAATCGACATACGCCTGGTACCAGCCTCTATACCACTCGCCATCCCAACCGTTCTTGCCTGTTTTCTCAAGTTCTTTATTGATCAACTCAAGCCGCGATGGTGTGCCAATTGCGCCTTCTTCTCCCCAGAAAACTATTTCTTCTTTGTTATCCGTGCTCAGCATGAAGCTCTTGGGGTCATTGTAGTATGTGTTGCGATAAACGCCGGGGCCGCCGGCGTGATGCGAGTCGAACCAGCCCTTGATATACTGCTTATTATCATACGGCAGCATATGCAGCTTGATTGGGTCGTCTACCTTTGCTTTCGGCCAACCCGAAGTGAATGTAATCGGGCGGGATGGGTCTAGTTTATGAGCATCCGCCATGTCCACGAACTCGTAAGGGAACGGCGGCCGCATGGCTTCATTAATCATACTGTAGATAACCAGCGATGGGTGATTGCGGTCTCGTTTGACCATGCGCAGGAGCTTTTCGCGAGCCCACGCTGCCGAGAATTCATCGCCGCTGCCATTGTAGTAACCGCCCGGTTCTTCATAGTGCATCAACCCAAGCTCATCGGCCTTATCGAGCATCATTTTATTGCCGAGGGTTCTATGGAAGTTGAGCATATTCATACCGAAAGATTTTGCGGCTTTGATCTGCTTGACGGCAAGTTCCTCGGTCGGGTAAAGGCCGGTTGTTGGGAAGAAACCCCAACTGATAGCAGATTGCAAGAAAATTCGCTTACCATTGAGCCTGAACATAGCGTCTGAGCCTTCGCCTGTTGCGGTGAAGAATCTGAAGCCGAAGCGTTCGGTTTTGATGTCTCTGATCGTTTTGCCTGTGACAAATTTTGCTTCGCAGACATAGAGATTAGGGTTGTCGGGATCCCATTTCTTTGCATTTGGGACGCTTATGGATTTGGTGGTAGTAGTCTCGCCACTTGGCAGGCTCACGTTTGATATAGTTTGGGTCTGGACAATGCGGCCGTTCTTGCCAGCCTCGCTGATCGTGAGTTCAACATTGCCTTTGATGGAATTACCGGTTGTGTTTGCGAGGGTCACGTCAACGTCTATTGAAGTAATCTCAGGTTTGTTCTTGATAAAGATATCCGAGATATACACTGAATCGGTTGCTATCAGGCTCACAGGCTGAAAAATGCCGCCAAAACCGTGGCTTGCGGGAATGTTATAATCTCCCCATTTATGCACATACCAGTCCACCCAGTCGAAGTTTCCGCTGGGGTCTGTGACGCGCATGGCGAGGGTGTTCTTGCCGGGTTTGGCTTTGCCGGTGATGTCTACATCGAACGGAGTATTACCGATCAGATCATATCCCACCAGCTTGTTATTCAAAAATACCTCTGAGCGCAGGCGAACGGCCTCAAAATGAATGACCAGCCTTTTGCCTTTTGCCGATGCAGGGACGTTAATCTCCCTCCACCACCAGCTCACGCCTTTATAGTCACCCGAAGTCCGGTTTTCTCCCTTGAGCGTATCGGGGAACTTGGGCTTGCCCGCAGCGAGCTTGTCCCAGTAGTATTCCTCCACCGTGCCCGGCACGGAGACTTTGATGGAGTCCTTTGCCGAGTAAAGGGCCTGCCAGCCTCCGGTCGGCGGGTTTACGGGCAGCGACTTCACATCGACAGGCGGGAGATAGAGCTTGTCCTTTTCCCACTGGGCCGATGTGTCCAGCCACAGTTTCCAGCCCGAGCCGGAAAGATCGGTTTCGGACCTCGGCGACTGGGCTGCCCCCGCCGCGCTCATCGATAGCAGAACGGCGAAAATCAGCAGGATGCATTGTGAGGAAATGCGAGTGGTGAAAAACTTGCGTGTGAACATGATTATCTGATATCCTCCAGGCAAAACTAACGATGGGCCGCTCCGGCCCTCGTACAATTGCCGGTATTCCACTTCCACGCGGCTGGCCCGATTACCTCCGCACTGGTGGGCGCGGGAGGTAATGCGTTTTGCTTTATCGAAGGTATAAGAAACTGTGAAGGCAAGGCCCTCGGCAAATGCAATTCACCGTGATCATCTCCAGGAGCCAGGCGGACCCGGGCCGCGAGCCCATCGAAGACTCGCTGGCGCGGCTGTGCTCCGAATCAGGACTCAGCGTCCTGCTTGTCCCACAGCTCTATCACGTGCCGGAGGATGACCCGATATGGGACACGTTCTCCTCGCTCACCGGCCACGTCATCCTGATAACATGGCTCTACCCGCGCCCGGCCGAGTGGCTTTTCAGGAAGCACTGGAATGGCGAGCAACTGACCGTCTTGAACCTGGCGGACTATCCCACCACCGAGGAAGCCTTCCGGTGTATCGGGACTGAAGTCCCGATACACCCTCGATTACGCCCTTCCCTTCCCCTACTCAACACTCAACACTCAACACTAGACCCTTCCCTTCGCTGGTATCCGGTTGTCGACCGTTCGCGCTGCTCCAACTGCCGCAATTGCCTGCAGTTCTGCCTGTTCGGGGTATATGACACCGACCAGAGCGGCGCGGTCACGGTGACCAAACCCGACAACTGCAAGCACGGCTGCCCGGCCTGCAGCCGGATTTGCCCCTCGGGCGCGATTATGTTCCCTCTCTACGGGCAAAGCGCGGCCATCGCCGGCGCGCCGGGGCTCTATATGTCGCAGGATGCTGCCGCGCGGAGGATGTTCTATGCCCGCACAAAGCTCGCTTGCCCGGTGTGCGGAAGCACCCAGGAGTCCCGAATCGAAACACCCGGCGCGGACATCTGCGGCGAATGCGGCCGGCCCGTGGCGGGTCCGTCAGCCGAACCTGGCGGCTCAAGGCTGCGAGATGAGATCGACCAGCTTATCGACGACCTCGACGGTCTGACTCGGAGGAGCTGAGCCTTGCGCACACATCCCGGCTGCCCGATAGTCCTCACCGCCGACCGCACCCTTACGGCTGGCTATAAGCTCCTTTTCGACGGCATGCTGGCTGCCAGCCAGACCTCGTCAACGCCGCCATTCTTGCTCTCGGCCCTGCTCATGCCGCCGGGCGGGAGCCGTGTCGCGCCGCTGGGTCAGAGGCGCATCGAAGCCGCGCTGATATCGGCAGGATTCGCGCCAGAGGATATTGCCGTGACCGACGAGCGGGGCCTCGCGGGGGCCATTGGGCCCAATACCCGCATCGTCGGGATCACGTCCGGCGAGCCCACCGGCCTCGGCATGAACAGCTCCACCATGACCTGCGTCGCGGGCGGGCATATCTATCCCGAGGTCATGTTCAGGCGGCTTCTCAACAGCATCCATCGTCGGATCAAGGCCACATCGTGCGGCGCGAAGGTGGTCCTGGGCGGCGCGGGCGCATGGCAGCTTGCCGGCGACGAATCAGCCCGCCGGCGGTTGGGAATCGATCACGTGGTTGTGGGCTACGCCGAAGCGAATGCCGCCGAAGTGTTTCGGGGCATAATGTCAGGCGATGACGTGCCGGATGTTATTCAGGGCATGGGGCCGCGCGCGGAGGATATCCCGCCGATTCGCGCGTGCAGCACGATGGGCGTGGTCGAACTCAGCCGGGGCTGCGGGCTTGGCTGCGATTTCTGCACCATCGCCCGCGTGCCGATGATCCATCTGCCGGAGGAGACTATCCTGGCCGATGTCCGCGCCAACCTGGCCGGCGGCATCCACAGCGCCGCGCTCCTCAGCGAGGACTTCTTCCGCTACGGAGCCAATGGCATGCGGGTCAATCCACGCCGCCTGATCTCGCTCTTAGAATCGCTGCGGTCCATTGACGGCCTGGGGCTGATTCAGACCGATCACTCCGCCATCTACAGCGTATCCCAGTTTTCCGACGACGACCTGCGCAGGGTCCGCGAACTGATGGTGGGCGACACGGGCTGCCGGCATCCGTGGCTGAATGTCGGCGTGGAAACCGCGGCGGATGACCTGCTCCGCGCGAATGGCGGCGCGCCGAAGATGTCACGCGTGAAGCCCGGCGAGTGGGGCAAGTTCTGCGCCTGTCAGCTCCACAGACTCTGCCGGGCCGGGTTTATGCCGATGGCGAGCCTGATGATCGGTCTGCCCGGTGAGAGCCGGGCGGATATCGAGCGCACACTGGATTGGGTAGAATCGGTAAGCGGGCTGCCGGTGATGATCTTCCCGATGCTCCACGCGCCCATCGACGGCAGCAAGCCGATAGGAATATGCGAACTGCATTCTTTGCACTGGGATTTGGTGAGGGCGTGCTACCGGCTCAACTTCAGGTGGACACCGCGCATGTATTGGGACAATCAGAAAGCCGTGGGGGTCTCGGTCGCCCGCCGCATTCTTCTTCAACTAATGGGGCGCGGCCAGGTGCTTCAATGGAACGCGTTCTTCGCGCTCCACTCAGCGAGGGCGCCGAAATGAGAATCGAAATCGATCGCGCGAGCCTGAAATCGGCCTTCGACACGGCGCTGGACCACCTGCTTGGCCTGATGCGGCCCGAGGGCTACTGGGAGGGCAGGCTTTCTTCATCGGCCCTGTCCACGGCCACGGCGGTCAGCGCACTTTCGCTGGCAGGAGCGGAATCGGATGTTGAAAGAATCCGTGCGGGCGTCGAATGGCTTGCGCGGACCCAATGCCCCGACGGCGGATGGGGGGACACGCCCGACAGCCCCAGCAATCTCTCCACCACGCTGCTGGCCGCGTCCGCCCTCAAGCTCGCCGGTCCCGAACGCACGTCCGAGAGCGCCCGCCGGGCCGATGGTTATATCGCGAAATGTGCCGGAGCCACGTCAAGGGAGATATCCGCCGCCGTTCGAGAGAAATACGGCGTCGATCGCACGTTTGCCGTCCCGATTCTTATGAACTGCGCCCTGGCCGGCCTCGTGGATTGGCGGGACGTGCCCGGACTGCCTTACGAACTGGCGGTGTTTCCAAGAAGCTGGTTCAAGGCTCTGAAGCTCCAGGTCGTGAGCTACGCCCTGCCCGCGCTGATAGCTGTGGGGCTTGGCATTGAGCATCACAGCCCGTCCGCGAACCCAATCACCCGCCTGGTCCGCCGCGCGGTCAAGGGAAACGCGCTCAAGAAGCTCACCGCGCTGCAGCCATCTAACGGCGGGTTTCTGGAAGCCACCCCGCTGACGAGCTTTGTGGCGATGAGCCTGATCCCCGTTGTCGGGCCAGATCACCCCATAGCAGAGAAGTGCCTGGGTTTCATCCGTGCCTCTCAGCGGGCCGATGGAAGCTGGCCCATCGATACGAATCTCGCCAACTGGGTCACCTGCTGCGCGGTTGCGGCTCTTTCAGGCGCGGACCGGCTCGATATGATCGATACCGCCCAAACCGCCGCGTGGATATCCGAAGGCCAATATCATGAGACTCACCCATTCACCGGCGCGGCCCCCGGAGGTTGGGGCTGGACTCATCTCCCCGGCAGTGTCCCCGACGTCGACGACACCTCCGGGGCGATCCTCGCGCTGACCTCGATGGTCCGGCACATCCATGTGCCGGACGGGTTGCATCGGCTGCATGCAACCGATGCCGCCATCGCGAGTAGCGAAACTCCCTCTCCCCTTGCGGGAGAGGGCCGGGGTGAGGGCGATTCCCTTGGGTTGCATCGGTTGCATGCAGCCGATGCCGCCATCGCGAGTAGCGAAACTCCCTCTCCCCTTGCGGGAGAGGGCCGGGGTGAGGGCGATTCCAAAGATGTGTTGGGGCGGGATTTTGTGTTGGGGCGGGATTTGAAATCCCGCCCCAACGGAGGTGCGCTCCCCGCCGCCCTCCAATGGCTCCTGGGTCTCCAAAACGCCGACGGCGGCTGGCCGACTTTCTGCCGGGGCTGGGGCAGGCTGCCATTCGACAAGAGTTCGCCGGATATCACGGCTCACGCCATGCGAGCGCTGCTGAGTGTGGACCGGGGAGGCGAGAACTGCGCCGCTGTCCGCGCGGTGGAGCGCGGGGTTTCATACCTGGCGAACGTTCAGCGCCCCGATGGATCCTGGGTCCCGCTCTGGTTCGGCAACCAGTCTGTCCCGGACGGCTCCAACCCGGTGCTCGGCACGGCTCGCGTGCTCCCCACCCTGGCCGATTTGCGACCGGGTTCGCCCGAGGCCGCGAAAGGCGCGCGGTTCCTACTGGACGCGCAAAACACCGATGGCGGATGGGGCGGTGACAAGGGAATTCCTTCGTCTAATGAAGAGAGTGCCCTAGCGATGATCGCGCTCAGTCACTTCCTGAGCGCTGAAATCGAACAGGCGGTTGCGCGGGGGGCTCATTATCTGATAGAGTGTGTACATCGGGATACCTGGCGGACGCCCAGCCCCATCGGGCTGTACTTTGCCAGCCTGTGGTATTCCGAAGAACTATATCCGGTCGCCTGGACTCTCGAAGCTCTTGGGCGAGTGCTTCGTCTTGTCGAGGCGACCCAGTCCGGTTAAACACACAATATGTCCGCACTAAGAGACCTCGATCTATATGATATCAAGCGCATGCCCGCCGACAGGCGGGACCGGGACGCAATCCGCCATGAGGCCGCGAGCCTCGCAACCGGGATGGACACCTCTCGCCCGCCATCTTGGGAGGATCTTTCCAGCCGGGCGGGCGATCTCCTGAATGCGCTCGGCCTGCCCGCTCAGTATCTCGGCTACACAATGGTCTGCCTCGGCAATGCCTTCTGGCTGCCCCGGTTCCAGGCGATTCCACCGAGCCGCAGGCTGTTTCTGCTTCCCCACTGCCTGAGCGACAAAGCCAAATGCGCGGGCCGCTACGACTCCGAAGGCCTTCACTGTGCCGCCTGCGGATCGTGCGATATTTCCTACCTCAAGGCCAGAGCGGAGAACCTGGGTTACACCGTGCTCGTCGCGGAGGGCACGCCGGCTGTTATCATAAGAATACTCGAGGGCGACACCGACGCGATCCTCGGTGTGGCCTGTCTGGACTCGCTCGAAAGCTCATTCGTGCGCATCTCCGAGCTTGGCATCCCCTATATGGCCGTTCCCCTGCTTGTCGATGGCTGCGAAAACACCCAGGCCGAGACCGATGAGATCGAGGCTGTGCTGGACCTTGCGGGCGGGGGCAGCCCCGCCCAGCCTCGCAGTTACCTGAAACTGCTTCGCGCCGCCGCCGGGCTTTTTGACCAAGACCGGCTTGCCGAACTGCTTTCGCCGTATGTCGCGGCGCCGGGCCCCGATATGCCAGAAGCGATCTCGGGGACTCACGAAATCGCCTTCGATTGGCTGACAAACGGCGGAAAAAGGCTCCGGCCGTTCATAACCATTGCCGCCTACGCGGTGTCGCGCTGGGACGAGGCCGCGCTGGCCTCGGATTTTGACCCGGACGAGTCCATCCCGCCCGCCGCCAAGCGCCTTGCAATCGCCATCGAGGCCATGCACAAGGCATCGCTGATCCACGACGACATCGAGGACGATGATGAGTTCAGATATGGCCGCGAGACCGTCCACCGCACCCACGGGGTCGGCCCGGCTGTCAACGCCGGCGACTATCTGGTGGGGCTCGGGTATCGCCTGGTGGCGGGCGAGGCGGCGTCCCTGGGGCCGGAGTGCGCGGCTGATATTCTGAGCGCCCTTGCGGCGGCCCACATCGATCTCTGCCGGGGTCAGGGCGCCGAACTTCTGTGGCGGAGCGATGAACTCCGCCCGCTGGACGCCCTCCAGGCGTATTCACTAAAGACCGCGCCTGCGTTCGAAGTCGCGCTCTATGCCGGGCTGCGCGCGGCGGGCCATGAGATCGATATGGACAGCCTGCATAGGTTTTGCGTTTACGTGGGTGAGGCCTACCAGGTTGCCAATGACCTCGATGATTGGGAGGACGCCGATTCCGGCCACAGTCTGCCGGGTATGGATGCCATTGCCCAGCGCCCGACCGTTCTCCGCGCGTTTGCCCTCGAAGCCGGCGGCGGACCCGAGATCGAGAGGCTGGCCGGCCTTGCCGAACATGACGAGGCGGTCGCGGCTATCGGCGCGCTCTATGAATCGCTGGGGGCGTTCGATAAGGCCGATGCGCTCTATGCCCGGCTGCGCGATCGCGCGCTGGATGTGGCCGCGCAGGTGCAATCCGGGGATCTGGCGGAGCTGTTCGGCTTTCTCGCCAGGCTGGTGCTCCCGCGCAGGACTCGTTCGCGAGATCGGTGGCGGGATGACAGGCGATTATCTTAGCTTCCTCTATGGCCTGCTTGCCAAGGGCGTCTCTTCGCTGAGCCAGACCTTCCGCGAGGCTCAGGTCGGTTACGTTCTGAGCACGGAACAGCCCGATGGCGGCTTCCGGGGCAGGCGCGGGCCATCCGACCTCTACTACACCGATTTCGCCCTGCGCGTGCTTGCCATCTGCGGCCTCGATCCACCGGACCTGAGCAAGACCGCCGAGTTCATCGCTGGCAGGCTCGCGTCTCCGGGCGATGTGGTGGATGCCTTCAACGCCCTGAACTCCGCGCGGCTGCTGCGGGATTTCGGCTATGATGTCGCGTTTGACAGGGATATCATCACAGACCGCCTTGGGGCTCAGCAATTGCCCAGCGGCGGTTACTCGAGGCCCGGGGGCGGCGAGATCAGCTCGTATAACACGTTTCTTGCCCGACTCTGCTTCGATCTATTGGGCGAGCCGATGCCCGCGCCGGGTGCGGCGGTCCGGTCGATCCAATCGCTCAAGCGCCGCAGCGGCGGCTTCGGCGAGATGCCTTCGGACGCGATCCCGCAGACCAGCGCGACTGCCGCCGTGCTGACGTTTCTTCTGATTGCCGACCGACTTCCCGAAGAGGATATCCGTGACGCCCAGCGGTTTCTGCTCGGCCTTCAAAGGCCCGAGGGCGGCCTGCTGCCCTGCCCCGGCGCGATCGAAAGCGACCTGCTCTCCACATTCACCGGCCTTTCGACCATGTTCCTCGCGGACTCGCTCGCGGCCTTCGACCTCACCGCGGCCGCTCGAATGGTAAGGGACTGCGTTCACCCCCAGGGCGGCTTCCGCGGCTGCCCGTCCGAAACCGAGCCGGATGTGGAATACACGTTCTACGGGCTGGGGATACTCGCGTTGCTGCGGCTTTATCGGGATGGTGTGGAGAAGTGACGGGCTTCCCGCTCTCGACTCTCCGCTACCTTCCCTTCACCCTGATCACCGTAATCGAGCACGGCGCGAACTCGTAGCTGAAGCTCGGGCCGGAGACCGCCATCTTACTGGTGATCGGGATTACCTTCTTAGGCTCATCAAGGGTATTCTTCGCCGTAAACGAATCACCCTTCATCACCGTGACCTGAGCTTCGGAGCCGACCTTTGGGAGGCCCGCCAGGTTGATGGCGCCGGTAATCGGTTCTTCGTGGGAATTGACGACCTTGATGACCACCTCGCCGGTCTTGTTATCGATTCCCGAACCGACCACGAACTTATTGATAGCCCGCATATCGATGTCGTGCAGCAGTTCGCCGTCTACCCACGCGCGGATGTGCAGGCCCTTGATCTCGACCTTCACATCGTGCCAGCCGCCGTCATCGACATTCACGGGCTTCTCGCCATACGCATTATCGCAGCCGTAAACCTGGCTCTTCTTGCCGCTGCCGTAGATGCTCAGCCCGCAGTCCATCTTGTCCGACTGGCCGAAGTGCAGCACGAAGCCGTTATCGTTGGCGTCGTTGATCTTGTCGAACTTGATTTTCGCCGAGACGGTATAGTCCACCCAGCCCGGGGCGCCTTGCTTAAGCATTCCGCCATTTGGCGCTGTCAGGACGCCGTCTTTGTCGATTTGCCAGCCATCAGGCAGCGGGTAGTCCTTGGAATCGAGGGATTTGCCATCTTTCTCGACCTTAATGTCCTTCACCTCGCCCGCGATCTTCTTGAACTCGAACGCGACCCCGCCGGGGACCGTTTCCGGTTTATCGACCTTGAGATCGATATCCGAAGCGACCGTATACGACGGCGTGTTGGTGGAGAATATCTTCTGAGCGTAATATGACGGCGTGCCGAACACGCGATAGGTGTCGAAGTTGATGCAGCCGTGCCAGGGGGCGTCTTTGTAGTCGGCGTTGGCTACCAGCGGAGCGTAGGAGATCATCTTGACGATGTCCGCGTTCTTCTCGCAGTTCAGCATGAAGACCGATTCCGCCAGCGCCGCCAGGATGTTATGACCGCGCTCGGTGAGATCATTCGGGCTGGCGACCTCTCCGCAATACACCTTGGGCAGTTTGCGGTCGCGCTTATCGTAGGTCTGGGTGTTCATGAACCACCGCGCGCTAAAGTAGTAGTGATGGTCCATGATATCGCAAGGCACTCCCTCTTTTTCCATGCACGCAATGGTGGTAATGTCGGGATACTTGTCCTTGATGGTCTTGTAGATGACCGGGTAATTGGACCAATACTGGTCGGTCCAGGTTTCGTTGCCTATACCGATCATCGGTTTCTCGAACGGCTTGGGGTGGCCGGCCTTCGCGCGCAGCGATCCCCACTTGGACGCAGCCGGGCCCATAACGTATTCGAGATAGTCCATGTAATTGTCTATCACCCATCCCATGTCCTCTTTCGCTACGTGTTCAGAGCCGCGGAAGATGCATGAATCCCCGGCAAACAGCACAAACATAGGCTGCGCCTTCATCGCCTCGATAAAGCGCATATACTCATACATGCCCATGCCGTGGGTCCGCCGGTAGTCCCACGCGTTCCACATTTCCAGGCGCTGGTCCACCGGCCCGACCGTCTGTTTCCAGTTGTAAGCATCCTTTATGCTATAACCCTCGACCACGCAGCCGCCGGGAAACCTCACGAACTTGGGCTGCAAATCCACGATCATCTGGGCGATGTCCGGTCTCAGAGGCAGGCCGCCCCACGTCTTCACCGGCATCAGGGAAACGAAGTCCAGCCAGACCTTGCCCTTCGACCCGGCCGCGATCACCAGCCGCGCCCTGTGCTCGGTTGCGGTCCCCTCGATGGTCGCCTTGAACTGCTTCCACTTCGAGCCAATTCCGGCGGTTTGGACGGGCTTGGATTTGGCATTGCCCTTGTCGTCTTCAAGGGTAATCGTCAATGGGCCCGTAAACCCGTCGGCGCATCGGGCATAAAGCGAGAAGTTGTACTTATCGCCCTTCACGCAATTCATGCCCCAATACCCGAGGTTGGCGACGCCTATCCTGCCGCCGGAAGCGTTCTCGACTTCCAGCCGCAGCGAATGGGGCGTGTTCGCGTTGAGTGGGTCGGCGGTATCGGCGTGCATCGAGCCCCTGGCCGACCCGGTCTGAACCAATGCCCAATCCGGCAGCCCGTTCGGGTCGGCAGTAAACCTGCCCTTGCCGCCCTCCGGCGGATTGTTGCCCTCGAACGCGCGGTTCTTGACCATTTCGGCATAAAGCCCGCCATCAACACCGTAGTTTATCTCCTCGAGGAAGATGCCATACATGCCGGGGTTGACATCGACGCCCTTCTTTGCCGCGTCAATACTGATCGTCGCCGTGCCCGCGAATCCCTTCGCCACCATGAGCGAAATCCCGAGCATTGCCAATGCCAATCGTCTGGTTTTCATCCTTGTGTCCTTGCCTCCAAGCGTGGTCGTGCGTTATGCTTCAGTTTATCACAGAAGGGGAAGTTAGGAGCAGGTTACTTGTGATCGGGCTCAGCAATGCCCTGATCATCCGGCCTATGAGCCCTTCGCCTTCAGCCGCAGTATCGTAAACGACCATGGCTTGAACGTGTAGCTGAACGACGACCCGAGCCCCGAAACCTCGCGGGTCACTGGCTTGAACTTGGTCGGGTTGTCGAGAGAGTTCTCGTCCATCGGGTCGGCGGAAGTCAACACCGTCTCCGTTCCCTTCGGATCGATCTTGCCGGCATTGGCTATGTTGAGATCGACGGTGTAACTGTCTGCGGTCGGGTTGGCGACCTTGATTATCACCTCGCCCGTGGACTCCTTCCTGCCCGCCGCGACGTGGATGGACTGGTCGGTGCGTTGCACATCGTGCATCAGCTTGTCGTCAAGATAACACTTGATTCGCCCGCCGCTGAGCTCGATGCGGATATCATACCATCGGCCGGTCTCAAGCGAGCAGGGCACGGTCTCGCCGATCTCTCGCCCGCCCTGCTGGATGCCGCTTTGGCCGTTGTCCCAGCCGGCTATTGCCCAGCGAATCTGATCGATGCCGTCACGCGCGCTGAAGTAGATCGGGAAGCCATCACCATCCTGGGTGCGGCGCGCCTTGAGCGTGAGGGTGTAGTCCACCCAGTCCCTGTCGCCGAACATGAGTGAGGCTTCGCCGCCACGAGTGTCGGAGCGGCGCAGGACGCCATCAACGGCTTCCCATGTTGCCCGACGCCGATTTCCAGTTTGGACGATACTCGCGGGATCGAATGTGAACAGGTCCTTGCCGTCCTTGGTAACCTTCACATCCTTGAACTCGACCGCCGATCCGAACGAACCCACACCGATCCTGCCGGGGTAGGAGGCCTTCTTGGATGGCGCATCCACCGTCACCGGCAGCGCCACGTCCGGCAGGTTATTGCCGAGCATGCTGTAAACGTAATACGACCCCGTCCCGTAAACTCGCGAGCTGTCGAATACGATCGAGTCCGGGTTGAATACTCGATTGTTCTCGTTGACCAGAAGCGGCGCGTAGGAGACCATGCGGACCACATCCGCGTTGCGCTCGAATCCCAACAGGAATGCCGCCTCCGCCAGGCCGCCGTAAATATTGCCCTTCGCCGAGTTGCCCTGCGCGCAGTATTCACCGGCGTACACGGTCGGCCCCTTGCGGTCGTAGTTGTCGTAGAGATTGGAGTTCGCGATGAACCACTCCGGGCTGTTGTAGAAGTGATCGTCGGCCATCTCGACCTTTGCCGAGCCCACCCTGGCGGCCGCGATTGTCTTGAGCTTCGGATATTTCGCCTTGATCGCGTCAAAGAACAGCTTATAATGCCTGTCGTAAATGTCGCCCCAGTTTTCGTTGCCGATCTCGACGTATTCCAGCTTGAACGGCTTCGGGTGACCGTTCGCGGCTCGCACGGCGCCCCACTTGGACGCCGCCGGGCCTATGGCATACTCGATTCCGTCCAGCGCGTCCTGGATATATGGCTGCAGTTCGGCCTCCGGGACCGTCATCGAGTTCCGCCACTGGCAGCTCATGCCGGCGTTGAACACGAACATCGAGGCCATCCCGGTGTCCTCGCAGAACTGCAGAAACTCGTGATAACCGAAGCCATCGGTCCGCCGGTAGCCCCACAGGTTCCACTTGCCGGGCCGCTCTTGGATCGGGCCGATGGTATCCTTCCATCTGAACATGTTGCCGATTGACACGCCCTCGACTATGCACCCGCCGGGCCATCTCAGGAATCCCGGCTTCGAGTCCAGGAGCATCTTCACGAGGTCCGGCCTGAAGCCGTTCGGGCGGTTCTTGAACGTATTCTTGGGGAAAAGCGAGACGATATCGAACCAGATCGTGCCCTTCGCGCTCGACGTGATGACCAGCCGGGCCTTCGGATCAGATCCGGTGGCGGTCAGAGCGCGCTTGAACTGCTTCCAGGAAGATGTCAGGCCGGATATCTCCGCCGGCTTGCACAGAGCCTTGCCGTCCGCGCTCTCAAGACGAGCGATGAGCTTGCCCGCAAAACCTTTGCCGCTCTTGGCGAACAGCGACAAGTCGTATTTCTCGCCGGACTTGATGTTCATGCCCCAATAGCCTTCGTTGGCTATCCCCGCGCCGGGCGCCGCCGCTTCGAGCCTCGCGCACGAAGGGTTCTTTGTGTTCAGGGGGTTGTCTTTGTCCAGCTTGATGGTCCCGTCGCCGACAGCGGACCACGCAGGGAGCAGATTGGTGAGGTTGGGTCTCATCCTGAAACCCATCGGGGATACGGCCTCGCCATTGTCCTGGAGCGTAAGGCCCTCGGGGATCTGATGGTCCTCGAAACTCCGGTTCTGGACCAGTTCGGCGTAAAGCCCGCCGTCACCGGAGTGGTTGATCTCCTCAAAGAACAAGCCATACATGTGGGGGCAGAACCTGGCCCCCGGCTTGCCGGCGTCTACTTTGATGGACGCCGCGCCCGCCGCCCCGGCGACAAACACCGCCAGGCCCAGGCAAGCCAGTACTTTTCTCATGCTCATTTCCTCCGTTTGAAAATGCCCAACGTCAACGCCCAGGAGAAAAGCATCGGCACAATCCCCACCCGGCGTCGCCCGGGTACATACCATATTCGCTTAGACGCATGGGAATGCCGGAGGTTGCTGTGAACTAACATCGCGATTGAGAGTGGAGGGGTCATAAGTTACAGGTTGTAAGTTGAAAGTTGCTTGGTAATGGGGACGTCGAATTACGATTACAGCCTTCTCCCCTCCAGGTAAGGATACCTGGAGGGATAGTTAGGCCGACTGCTGACGGCTGACTGCCGATAGCTAATTCAACTCAAAACTCAAAACTCAAAACTTTTCCCTACGCCCTGCCCTACATTCCGGTCAGAACATCTATCCAGAGAAGGGGACATGCGCCGCCTGGATTCGCGTGGAACCCGATGTTGACGGGCGCGCCGACCTTCACATCAGCAAGCGTGCCAGGCACATTGGGCCCCACTCTCGGTCTGACCAGCACCGCGGTCGCCGGGCTCGCCACGAGGTTGACGATCTGCTGCCTCACAAGCTTGACGGTAATATAGGTAACGCCTTGATCGGTCTTGATGTCCGTCACCGCTCCCTTGCCGACCATCGGGAAAAACTCGATCTGCTTCGGTGAGGCGGGATCCCCGGCCACAACCACGCCGTAGCCGACCTTGAGATCGGCAACCGACCCCTGATAACGTCTGGACGTTATCTTGGTGCCGGCCGCCACGGTGACTTTCACGTCCCCTTTCGGGGCGTGGACCGTGACCACATTGTCCACAACGGAGACGACCTTGCCCCGCAGGCGGTTCGGACCGGGTTCGGGGTTCTTAACCACCTGAATGCCGACCGCTATCGGTGTCCCGTTCGGCACAGGCTGGAACTTCAGGTTGACAATGTCACCCTTCTGGACATCGGCAATGCTGCCGCGCTTGCCACCGACGATGACCCTGGTCTTGTCGGTGACCGCGAACTGCATCGCGCCTCGCGCGACGGTCTGGACCTGAATGCTGCTTGCGTCCACCTGGAGGACGGTGCCGTGGACAACCAGATCTCGCCCCGGCCTGCCCGGGCCGGGTCCCCACCATTCGGCATTGACCTCGCCCGACTTCGCGGGGCGCTGCGGCGCCTTGCCGCCACGCACCAGACCGGCGGCCATGCACGCCGAGCCGATCATCAGAAGCGTTGTACATACTGCGATGGTTCTGATAGCTTTCATAGTCTGTAATCCTTTCCCGTGCGGATACGTGCTCGGTTATAGTCACGGCGACTTAGCAACTCGTACAGTTAGACGGATATCTCGCCGGCGGGTTACCTAACGGTTGAAGTAATATACAGCTCGTCAGTTTGAGACGCCGCCCATTGGGGTATCACAATGCTGAGCACGTTGGCAGCCGCCGCCCACACCCGTTATTGTCGGCATGTCCGCGAAGCCTACCCTGTGCTATATATGGGTTTTTCAGCGGATGTTCCTATTTGGCACTATTCTTGCTTGAGACAGCTATTGACGAGGCTGTTGTAATTGCAGTTTATGTAATAAGTAATAAGAGGAAGTTGGGCAAGTAATGTCGTAGTCATGGTATGTGAGGCCGGAGAGCCGGCCGCGCGCTGCCTCTGGATTCTGGATCAGGGATGACTGTTAGATTGGTGATGTTTTTCGCGACTGCCGGTTTAACCAGGCCTTGTCGCCCAACATTTTACATGTTTGTTACTCAGTCTTTGCTGAACTGTTGAGAGCGGGTGGTATGATTAACCTGCTAACAAAGGCTGCATTAAGCTCAGGGATGGCGATCTGCAGGCAAGCAAGATACTGGATAAAGTGCCTATCCGGAAGAGAGTTAGGATTGCAGGCGCCTTTGCTGAGTCTGGTGCCCAAGAGACTTCGACTATTGGGGCTCCACTGCAGCCGCTCTGATTCCTAACCAAACCCGCCACGCCGTGCTGGTGGCATGCGTGGCGATCTTCCCAGTGTTCCTGGTTCCATATTTCGGATGACCGACAATGGCAGGACAACCATTAGGGGAGTTGGATGGCCCATGCAAATTGTGGGCCGCGCGCGGGCAGGCAGCGACACGTAAAGCCGGATGCACCAACTGAACGGATGCATCGGCGCTGACGAAACGAGATGGCAGTTTGATCGTCGTTTCCAGTGATTGAGGTAGTTGGAGGAAGGAGGCTTGTCGATGAGCAACGAGTTGCTTGATTTGACAGAGCCCGAAACTGAGGAAGTGCTGCCTGGAGCTTCCGATATCGCTGATTCAATGGAGATGTATCTTACTCGAATCGGCAAATGGCCCCTGTTGGGGGCCGAGGTTGAGCGAGAACTGGCGCGTCAGGCAAAGGCCGGTGATGAGACCGCGAAGCGCAGGCTGACAGAGTCCAACTTGAAGCTTGTCGTGAGCGTGGCAAAGGTATACTCGCGTTCAGGCCTTTCGCTGCCGGATCTAATCCAGGAAGGCAACCTCGGCCTGATCAAGGCAGTGGACTCCTTCGATCCGGAAAGGGGGTTCAGGTTCAGTACGTATGCTGTTGCGTGGATCAGACAGGCCATCACGCGTTCGATAGAGAGACATGCGAGGACTATCCGGATCCCCAGCTATGTAGTACAAAGAATTAGAAGGCTCCATAGGATAGGCTCCAGTTTTCAGAACGAGTTCGGAAGAGAGCCTACATTGGAGGAACTGTGTGAGCGAACGCAGTTATCGAGGGAGAAGGTTATGCGTTTGCTCGAGGCATCGGAGGCGCTCGTCTCGCTGGATGAATGCGTGAAAGACGATGGCACTACTTCGCTTCTCGAGCGACTAAATGATGCGGCGGCTTCTGGTCCGGAAGAAGATGCGCTGCATGTGGAGAGCCTGGAGGTGCTGGAACATCTAATGTCCTGGCTCAACCCCCAGGAAAGGCTCATCGTTGAGAAGCGCTTCGGTCTGGCGGACGGTGCGACCTCTACTCTGCAAGAAATAGGTCAAGAACTCAACATCACCAGGGAACGCGTGAGGCAGTTAGAGGCAAGAGCCCTCAAGAAACTGCGCATAGCGGTCACCAGGGGCTGGTTGGAGACCTACTTCGAATCCTGAGAGGGAGGCACGGGAGCTATGGAGAGCGTCGAGCACATTCCGGTGTCGCCGACGGACACCGAAGCGTTGTCACGACTCACAGACCGGGAACGAGAGATTCTGAAGCTGATTTTCGACGGAAGCTGTTCGAGCGAAGTGGCAACCAGTCTCAGCGTAAGCAAGCGGACTGTGGATTTCCATCTCGCCAGGGCTTATGTCAAGCTGGGAGTCTCGAACCGATTTCAGGCATTCAGGAGAGCAGTGGAGCTTGGGATTATTGGCTCTTAGAAGTCTGCACGGTGTAGAAGCTCTATAGGCCGCGGCATCCGACCCCGGCAATGGGCAGCGGTTCACCGCATCGGGCGCGTTTGCACGACACCTTGGCCGGCGATGCAGCCTGTACCAACCGCGAATGCCCAAAATGAAGCCAACATGATTTGATACCAGGCAGCATTGTAAAGAGCCCGGTGGGGATACCGCCGGGCTCTTTGCTTTGGCGGCTCCACCGTACACAAAAAATGGAGCGGGAGACGAGGCTCGAACTCGCGACATCCAGCTTGGAAGGCTAGCGCTCTACCAACTGAGCTACTCCCGCATCCTGTGGCTTCATGTTAGCAT
>Ga0315287_10002341_pt1 | contig 17924 bp, 12 predicted proteins | sample YL17G11_0_MG_FD_205037 | JGI IMG/M metagenome (GOLD analysis project Ga0315287, IMG submission 205037) | Sediment microbial communities from Yellowstone Lake, YNP, Wyoming, USA - YL17G11_0 | ecosystem: Environmental > Aquatic > Freshwater > Lake > Sediment | place: USA: Wyoming | collected...
CAACATGGCCAGCAGGCCGCGGATCTCCTTAGTGCCTCGGGCAAGGTCCACCAGGGCCGCTTCGCCGCCGCGCAGCAACCGCAAGCGGTCGAAGGGCCGAGTCTCCGACCATGCCAGCACAAAGCGGTTGGTCGACTGGCAACTCCGGTTGACCTTGGAGAAGCGGGACCGTTCGAGCAGTTTGGCGGGCGGCTGGTAGGAGGCCAACTTGGCGGTCTCACTCAAGGGCGGTTGACCGACGGGGGTTGTAATCCCGTCCGCCCCAAGTTGCAACACGCACCCCCAGGCATCGGTATACTCGCTTGTCTTGCCTGCCTTCCCGTGCGACTTCTTGTCGTGTGGCGGGCTGATCTCCGTATGGACGATGTCGCCCGGGAAGCGGACGTTCATCTCCCCCAGTTCATCGGCCCGAGATGACTCTCCGCCAGGGGGGATCCACAGGTCTCGAGGGACGCGGGAGACACGCTGGTGATTCAGTGTCTTAACGACCAGTTCGCGCGACGTCATCGTGGGGCCTGGCTAGTACCGACGGGAAGGGTGTTCGGAAGTTGCATCTGGCAAATCAAAACCGTCTGGCGGCGACCATTTGCAAAAATTATACCATGCCAAGGCGTGCGTCAACGGGGTTGACCACAAATCCCTCCCTACCTCCCCCCCAATTAGTAGGCTATACTTGTATGCAGACTATTGGGGCCTCGGAACATCAATATCGGAATAGCCGGGAGCCAACGGCTCTCGGAAGGTGCGTAAACCCGCTTCCCTCCGGGAGCTGTTAGCTCCCGGCTATTCTCGTGAGACATTACGTTCCTGACAGTCAACAGTCAGTTTCGACCTGGAGCAACATTGATGCCGCTGTTCACCAAGAATCGTGAGATCGCCGTCCAGAGTTTCATTCTGAAACTGGTCAACAACAACTGCCCCGAACTGCTGGCGCTGATTGAGGGGCCCCGCATTGACAGCCGGGTCAACCTGACGGTCGTCGTGGCGGTCGTCCCGGTGGAGAAGAAAGAACCGCAAATCGACCAGACATTTACCGCCGTAACCAAGGAGTTCTCTAATAACGGCGTGGCGCTGGTGCTCAGCGAGCCCCTCGGGCTGGACCACGCGATCCTCGGTTTCCGTTTCGAGGGGCAGATGGTCTTTGTCCGCGCCCAGGCAAAACATCTCAACCCCATGGGCGGCGGCTTCTATCAGATGGGTTTCCGACTGCTCGAAATGGTCTCGGTGGCCGACTACCCGCAACTCAAGGCCGTGAGCTACTAGGCCCGGTCGACGCTCTCGTCGCGCGGGGCCTGAATCTCGTGCAGCAAGTGCTTCACCAAATGGCTGTGCCGGCGGCTGTAGCCAAAATAGATCACGAACCCGATCAACAGCCAAACGACCAGCCGCAGCCAGGTGTCCAGCGGCAGGAAGAGCATCAGCGTCAGGTTCACGAACATGCCAAGCGGCGCCACCAGCCACAGCACCGGGCAGCGGAACGGACGCTGGGTGTCGGGCCGCTGGATGCGGAGTATCAGCACGGCCGCACACACGATGACAAACGCCATCAGCGTGCCGACGTTGACCATCTCCTCCAGCTTCTTGATGGGCGTTAGCGCAGCCACCAGGCAAATCACCAACCCCGTAACCATCGTGGCAATGTGCGGCGTGCGGAACTTGGGATGCACAACGCCGAAGACGCCGGGCAACAGGCCATCGCGAGCCATCGCCATAAAAATCCGCGCTTGACTCAAGAACAAGACCAGAAGCACGCTGGTCATACCGGCCAGGCCGCCGACGGCGATGATCGCCGTGGCCACCGGCCCGGTCTTCTCGCGAAAGGCGACCGCGATCGGCGCCCTAATGTCGATGTCGGGATAGGGCACCATCCCGGTGATCACGGCCGCCACGGCCATGTAGAGCAGTGTGCATAACAACAACGAGACCAGGATGCCGATTGGCACGTCGCGCTGCGGATTACGAGCCTCTTCGGCGTGGGTCGAGATCGAGTCGAAGCCGATATAGGCGAAGAAAACGATCGACGCCCCCAACATGATTCCCGACAATCCGTAGGGCATAAATGGCGTGCGGGTGGCGTCGTCGATGGGCAGCAGCCAGCGGTTCAAGCCCAGCAAGCCCAACACGCCCCATGAGTCGGCCGCCTTTCTTTCACCTGCTTTGTGTACCTGCGGGAGCATCTGGTCGACAATGGCTTGCTCCTCATCGGTCTGCGGGAGGCTGGGCTGGGCGTTTCTCACTACCTCGGCCACCATCGCCGCGGCTTCGTCGGCCGATAACTTGCCGACTTGCTGGAGGCGGCTGGCCTCTTGACCGGCCCATTGAATTCGGTAGCTGGCTCCCAGTTGCTTAGTCAGATTGTCCACGTTCTTCGCCGCAGCGCCGGGGCCGAGAAACGCTTGGGCCAGTTTCGGCAATTCGTGTTCCTCGGGCAGCATCCGCGCCGAGTACGGAACTTCATTCCAGTTGGCCGGCTGCACGTAGGCCCAGCCTGCCAACACCACGAACACCACCACGGCCAGTTTGATCATCACCAGCAGGGCGTTGGTCCGGGCGCTCTCGCGGATACCCAGAACCAGCACCGCGGTAACCAGCGCCATGATGCACACCGACGGCAGATTGAACCAGGGCCGGCCGGCCAGCCCTTCGACGGGCGTGAACGGATCGGAGAGTATCTGCTTGGGGATTTGCAGTCTGTTGTTGCTGATGGCCAGCAGGAACTCGTTCAAGTAGCCCGACCATGCCGAGGCCACGGTGGCGCAGCCCATGGCATATTCCAGGATCAGGTCCCAACCGATGATCCAGGCGAAGATTTCGCCCAACGTGGTGTAGGCGTAGGTATAGGCGCTGCCGGCCACGGGGGCCATGGCGGCGAACTCGGCGTAGCACAACGCGGCCAGCGCGCAGCCCAAGGCGGCGATGGCGAAGGAGACGATCACGGCCGGACCGGCATCCTGGGCCGCCGCGCGGCCGGTCATTACGAAAATGCCCGCCCCGATAATGCAGCCGACGCCCAACGAGGTGAGCGCCACCGGCCCTAAGACGCGGTGCAAACGATGCTCGCCGGCCATCTCGGCCAACAGCATCTCCAGGTCCTTCTTGGCGAAAATGTGCTTCCAACTCATGCGAGGTGCTCTCAAGGATTGCAGTGGTGACGCTGATACCGGAAACGGAAACCGGGAGTGGTCGAAAAGGGTATTGACTAAAGGACAGATTAAGCTATAATCTTATGAGCGACCAGTACGAGCCGGTTTCGACCGACTCAGGACATTGTCCCTGGCCGCTTCTTTTTTTCTTCAGCGGAAATCCACGCCAGTACGTCCTGTAAGGCCTCGTCGCCTCGGTGGATCAGCGGTTCCAGTAATGCAATCCCGCTGTGATGCAGGGGATTGTCGCGGAACCCGGCCTTTGCTTCTTCCATCTTCCGCAGGGCCAATGCGCATAGGTCGCAAAGCTGGAGGATCACGCTCTTGGATGAGTCGATGAAGAAGCCCTTTTCGACGATCTGACCCAGCTTCAGCGTTCCTTCGATGCCGCGGAGCACCTTGATCGATTTCTCCACGTCGTGGACAATTTCCTTGTTTTCGTCAGAAATGAATACGCCTAGGGGAGTGCCTGGTAACGACTTGAGCCAATCGTCCACCACACGGGCAACCAGTGGGAAGGCCGCAACATGCGGGTTGATGGCAATGCCTGTGCCAAAGGTGGCATGTATCCAGCGCTCAAATCTTTTTTTGGCGATGGCACGATAGATGATCCTCAACTCGTGCTTCACGGCAACCGAGAACCAAGCATCGCGAAGAACCACGCGGTCAGCCAAGGGAATCGATTTGAACCACCGCCGACCGCTAGCCAGATCAGTGGCATGGATTTCAAAATCGTCCGGCCGTGGCGACGGGAAGAACTTCTCAGTTTCGGCGTACAAGTCTTGCTCGACGTGAAGCCACTTGGCTTCTGGCACCGCCAACGCACAGAGTACAAAAAGGGGCTGCTGAGCATCGTTGAGGTTGTTGCCAGTATTGCCGGACTCATCGAAGTATATAAGGTACATGATCGATCGCCCTTCGTTTCCCGGATTCCCGAGCAGAAGTCAAGCCGACTCCTCCGCCGCCAGTTGCGACTCCGGCCGCTTCACGCCGTTGACCAGCAGCACGTAACAGCGGCGGACGGTATCCAGGGTGATGATCACGGTCAGTGCCAGCATGATCGCCGCCAAAGTGCAGGCCAGCCTGGTGAGGAATAGCCGCGTCGGATCGGACTCCGGCGTTTGCCACCACATTTGGATGCTCTGTACCGCGGCCGTAAAGGTGGTCACCAGGGCGAAGACCAGCGGAACGCCCGTGCAAAGGGCATAGATTCGTTTCGGGGCGTGTTGCAGCAGGTAGGTCGTGCCCACGGCCAGCGCGATCGTGGCCAACAATTGGTTGGCGATCCCGAGCATCCGCCACAGGGTGTCCAAATTGCCGATGTACAGCAGCCCGCCCCACAGGCCGCAAACCACGATGCTCATCGTCACATTCAGCGCCCAATTGGGCTGATGGCCGAGTTGATATCGCGGATTGAATTGGGCCAGCGTTTCTTGGAATACGAAGCGGGCGACGCGCGTGCCGGTCTCCAACAACGTGAGGATGAACAACGCCTCGAACATGATGACGAAGTGATACCAGTAGGCCATCAAATTCTTCATCAACGGCAAACTGGAAAAGACCTTGGCCATTCCCACCGCCAAGGTCACCGCGCCGCCGGTACGGCCGACGAGCGTTTCCCGCACGCCTTCTTCCAGGGCCGGCAACTCCTTGGGCGTCAGGTCCCAGTTGTATTGCTGCTTTGCGTTTGTGACCATCGCTTCGTACTTGGCGACTTCGGCGGGGGTGGACTCGGGCGTGTTGATGCGGAAGTAATCGCCCGGCTCCAACGCACAAGCGGCGACCAGTGCGGTCAGCGCCACAAAGCCCTCCAGGAGCATGGCCCCGTAGCCGATGGGCTTGATGTCGGATTCCTTGTTGATCATCTTTGGCGTGGTGCCGGAAGCGATCAGCGCATGGAACCCCGAAAGGGCCCCGCACATGATCACGATGCACACGAACGGCCAAACCGCCCCCGAAACCACCGGCCCGCCGCCGCCGAGGAACGGGGTGGTGGCCGGCATCTTCAACTCGGGCTGGGCGACGAAAATCCCGAACGCTAAAACCGCGATCACCCCGATCTTCATATACGAACTGAGATAGTCCCGCGGACACATCAGCACCCAGACCGGCAGGATCGAAGCGATCATGGCATAGAGCGGCAGCATGATCGAGAGGCTGGATTCGCTGAAGACCAGGTAACTGCCGGGAATGACATCCGCCAGCCTCCGTTGGTCGGTCATGGGAGCACCGTTTTGCTCATACACCCGACGCCCCTTGACGAGTATGCAGTTCTCGTCATCTACGGGAATCGGCACTCCCTCCAGAGGACTGACCACCTTGTTGCCGTTTTCGGCGACAAGCTGTAAATGCCCTAGCGCGTCAACCCCAATCGATACCGCCTCTTCGCCCATCTTGTCGACAAGCAAGACGTTATTGGTGGATCTGGTTGCCCGAAAAATCGTTAGTGGAACGCCCGACTTATCGACAACCAGCAAACCATCCCTATCTACGGCAAGGATGCGTTTCTCTTTGTCCAGAGGAGTGGGAGATTCCACAATTGCCGCCAGTCCAGGATAGTCGCCAAGTCTCGTATCTGAAAACGGTTTGCCCAGAAAGACGCCCAGCATGACGATCGTCACGCCAACCACCGACGCCTCGCCCACCTTGCCGGGGCGGATTTTGTACATCCACGCTCCCGTCAACAGCGCCGCGGGGATCGTCACAAGGATCGTGAACATGCCCCAGGAACTATGACTGAGGGCCTTCACCACCACGATCGCCACACTGGCCAACACGGCGATCACGATGAATAGCGTGGCTATGGCCGTCGTCGCGCCGGCAACGGGGCCGATGGTGGTGCGGGCGATCTTCGGCAAGGTCAGTCCGTCTTGGCGGACCGACGCCGTGAGAACCACGAAATCATGCACTCCCCCCGCAATACAGGCGCCGATGACGATCCACGCAAACCCGGGAAAGTATCCCCACTGGGACGCCAACACCGGCCCAATCAACGGCCCCGGGCCGGCAATGGCCGCGAAATGGTGCCCAAACAGCACGATTTTCTTTGTCGGGTGGTAATCGACGCCGTCGCGCAGCCGGTGGGCGGGCGTGATGTTCTTATCGTTGAGCACGACCACCTTGGCCGCCAAGAATGCCCCGTAGAAGCGGTAGGCAACCAGAAAGGCCGCTAAAGCCGTAATCACCAACCAGAGTGAGTTCATCCGCAACCCCGTCGTTCCCGGCTTCCCACCCTTATGATAGTGCATGTCCCGAATTCGGGCAACCGCACCGCTGGGTAGACGCCCATCGCTGTGCCCTTATAATGTGGGCACGCAAGACAGCCTCTCGTTCCCACGCTCCGCGTGGGAACGCACCGGCGGGGTTTGCTCTCGTTCCCATGCTCCGCGTGGGAACGCACTGGTGGGACGCTCCGCGTCCTTGAACCGCATTTCCAGCAGTATCCGTTCCCACGCGGAGCATGGGAACGAGGGTCTTGTGAAGGAGCCCACGTGCCTGAAAAAATCATCATCATCGGCAGCGGACCCGCCGCTTGGACGGCCGCTATCTACTCCGCTCGGGCGGAACTCAAGCCGTTAGTCTTCGAAGGGGCCCTTACCGAGGAAAACCGGCTGGCCGGCACCTTGCCGCTCGGGCAGTTGGCGCTCACGACCGAGGTCGAGAACTACCCCGGCTTTCCCGCCGGCGACCTGACCGGCTACCTCGAAAGCTCCCTGGCCGAGGATAAGCGGCGGCTGATGGCCCCGCCCGGCAAGGAGGGCGTCAGCGGACCGGAACTCATGGAACTGATGCGGCAGCAGGCCGTGAACTTCGGCACCCGCATCATCACCGAGGACATCGGCGACGTGGACTTCGGCGTCCAACCTTTTCGGCTGACCGGTTCCGACGGCAACGCCTACGAGTCGCTCGCGGTGATCGTGGCCACCGGCGCCCGGGCCAACTACATGGGGCTGCCCTCCGAGGAGAAGTACAAGAACCGCGGCGTCAGCGCGTGCGCCGTGTGTGACGGCGCTTTGCCGCGGTTCCGCAACCGGCCGCTGGCCGTGGTCGGCGGCGGCGATTCGGCCGTCGAGGAGGCCGACTACCTCAGCAAGTTCGCCAGCACCGTCTACATGATCCACCGCCGCGACCAGCTTCGGGCGTCGAAGATCATGGCGCAGCGGGCGCTCCACAATCCCAAGATCACGCTGCTCTGGAACCGCACGCTGGCCGAGGTGTTGGGCAACGACAAGGACGGCGTCACCGGCGTCCGCCTGCAAAGCACCGTCGGCGAGCCGGATTTGGTGCAAGATGTTACCGGCCTGTTTCTGGCCATCGGCCACACGCCCAACACGGCCTTCCTGAAAGGCAAGCTGGAGTTAAACGAGAAGAAGTACATCAAGTGGACCACGCCGGCCCGGACGTACACCAGCGTGGAAGGGGTTTTTGCCGCCGGCGACGTGGCCGACGACTACTTCCGCCAAGCGGTCACGGCCGCCGGCAGCGGCTGCATGGCCGCCCTGGACGCCGAACGCTGGCTGGCGGCGAAGGGGCTGTGACCTTTTTGTTTTTTTTGTCTCGTTGGCAGGAGCCGCAATCGCGGGCTGGCAAGAATGGCACCCGAATTCTTTCCAATTTTTGGTTTGATCGGCCTTGCGGTGATCGCGTTAGTCGGGCTGGTTGTCGGCGTCTTCCTGGTGTTTGCGGCGCGCAAAAAGAGAAAACAGCGTGTACTCTCCGCACTGGTTCTCGGTGGATCGCTCCTATTGGCACTATTCGTTTATTTCTGCATACCCAGCACGCCAAGAACAACGCTCGAACTGTGTGGGACTTACGTCCTCGATTGCGAACTCGTTCACGAAGAGTTGACGCTGAACCCCGACGGAAGCTTTACGCAAACGGTTTCTATCAAGGCAACGGGCGAAGAGATTTCCTCCCAGGGCAAATGGGCGTATCATACACGCATAAGCAGTGGCTTGATCTTCGGCGATGTTACGTTTCATGATGGTTTCGTGAGCGTGCTAGAGTGGCCCAACGTGCTTCGGCATGACTACGCCCAGCCGAAACCGGGAGGCGGCGGGGCTCTCCCCGCCGAGTATTATTTCGGCCAACTTGAACTTGGTGGCAGGGTGGATTCGTGGCCTCAGTGGGAGAAGGTGAAGTGAACGGGCCGTCAGGCTGAAAGCCTCGTCCAGAAACTGCCAGAGACTTCCGAGATCGGATATGACTAGCCTCATGGAAAACGCAAGAGCGCTCAGACGCATCCGCCTGCTGCTTGGGCTGTTCATTTTCTGCCTGGTTGCCAGTGGCCTGACCGCGTTCCCGCTTGTGTGGGAAACACGACTTTTGGCTGCCTGGTTCGGCGAGGGCAGCCGTACTACCGCCGTATTTCCCAGTCTGGCTTGGTGGCTCTCGCACGTCCACGAAGGTGTTGACGCCTCGTACGGCCGCTATCCGTTTCTTGCCTACGGCACCGATTGGCTGGCTTTTGCCCACCTCGTGATCGCCATCGCCTTCTTGGGACCGCTCAAAGACCCGGTCAAGAACCTTTGGGTGGTCGAATTCGGGATGATCGCCTGTGTGCTGGTTATTCCCTTGGCGCTGGTCTGCGGCCCGATCCGAGGCATCCCCTTGTTCTGGCGGCTGATCGACTGCTCCTTCGGCGTCTTCGGCCTGTTCCCACTTTGGAGAGAAAAGGGGATAAGTCCAATTTGTCCGGGCACAGAAATGGGACATATCCCTTTTGTTCCCCCAACACGATAACCCGCATGAAACCCGGAATTGCTTTTTCCATCACTCTGCTGCTGTGCCTGCTGATGTTCGCGGAAGGTGCGGAAATCGCGACCGGCACTGCCGGGCCGGCTACAGTTTATGATGTAGTCGTTTACGGCGATTCGGCGGCGGCGGTCGCCGCTGCCATTCAAGCCAAACGCCTGGGGTTGGACGTTCTGCTGGTGAATTCGACCAATTTCCTCGGCGGCATGACGTCCAGCGGCCTGTCCGCCAGCGACATCAATAATCGAAACGCCGTGGGTGGCATTGCGCTGGAACTGTATCAGCGCATCGGGCGTCACTACGGCAAGGAATACGTCGATTCCTTCGAGCCACATGTGGCCCAGGAGCAACTCAATGCGCTGGTGGCCGAGGCGAAGATTCCGGTCGAAATGAATGAGCAACTCGACCGCAAGTGCGGCGTGAAAAAGGACGGGCAACGCATTGTTTCCATCACCACGCTTTCGGGCAAGAGCTACCGCGGGCGCATCTTCATTGACGCCAGCTACACGGGCGACCTGATGGCGGCGGCAGGTGTCAGCTATACGGTGGGACGTGAATCCAACAGCCAATATGGCGAGACCATCAACGGTGCTCAGCGCGGCGACACCAAACCACGCACACACTACACCCAGCGTGACAAGGACCACTTCATCCGCAAGGTCGATCCCTACCTCAAACCCGGTGACACGGCCAGCGGCCTATTGCCCCATATCCACGCTGACAAGCCGGTTAGCGGTGAGGGCGATCGCCGGATCCAAGCCTACAACTACCGGCTCTGCCTGACGGATGATCCCGCCAGCCGCCTGCCAATTGAGAAGCCGGAAGGTTACCGGGAGCTTTATCACGAGCTGCTCCTCCGCAACTTCGAGGCTGGCGATCTCCGGCTGCCCGCATTGATCCACAAGTTGCCCGCCGGCAAGGTGGATTGGAATAGCATGCATGCCGTGGGCACTGACTACGTGGGGGCGAACTGGGACTATCCCGAAGCGGATTACGAAACACGGCGGCGCATCGAAAAGGACCATGAACTCTACATCCGGGGACATCTCTGGACACTGGCCAATCACCCGCGGGTTCCCGAAGCGATCCGGAAACAGGTCTCCCGCTACGGTCTTTGCAAGGACGAATTCACCACCAACGGCGGCTGGCCGCCGATGATCTATATCCGCGAGGCCCGGCGGATGGTCGGCGATTACGTGATGACGGAGGCGGACTGCAAATCCAAACGCAGTGTGCCTGATCCTGTGGCCTTGGCCAGCTTTGGCATGGATTCCCACGCCGTGCGGTATTTCGTCACGGAGGAGGGTTTTGCCGAACGCGACGGCGTTATCTGGCAGGTGCCGCCGCATCCGTATGGCATCTCTTATCGCAGCATCGTGCCGCGCAAGGGCGAATGCGAAAACCTCTTCGTGCCGGTCTGCCTTTCCACCACCCACGCCGCCCATGGCTCCATCCGCATGGAACCGGTGTTCATGCAGTTGGGGCAGGCCGCCTCGCTCGCCGCTGCCATCGCCATCGAGGAGCGCGTCGCAGCTCAGGAAGTCGCATATTCGAAGTTGCGTGCAAAACTTGAAGCGAGCGGGGTGCCCGTTATTTGGAAACCGAAGGAATAGAATCTCCTGCCATCATCGCCTGCCATTGCCATTATGGATTTGCCGATGAAAAGCTCTTCGTTCGCCGCTCTGACACGCTTTCAACTGCTGACCTGTGCCGCCCGGGCGACCGGCTTGGGCGCCGCCGCGGGCTTGCTTCCTCTGGCGGAAGGCCGGGGCGACGGGGCCGAAACGCCGCCCCGCTTCAAGTACGCCATCTGCAACGAGACCTTTGGCGATTGGCCTTTCGAGAAGGCATTCGCCTTTGCCGCCGAATGCGGCTACCAGGCCATCGAGATCGCCCCGTTCACAATCGCCGAATACGCGACCGATATCTCGGCAACACGCCGCGCCGAAGTCCGCCGCCAGGCCGAGCGGGCGAAGCTCGAAATCATCGGGCTTCACTGGCTGCTGGCCAAGACCAAAGGTTTTCACCTCACCAGTCCCGATGCTGAAGTGCGCCGCCGCACGGCCGCCTACTTCGGCGAGCTGGCCAGGCTCTGCGTCGATCTCGGCGGCAAAATCATGGTGCTCGGCTCGCCGCAACAGCGGAACCTGGCGCCCGGCATGACCAAGGAGCAGGGCATGAAGTATGCCGCCGACGTGCTTCGCGCGGTGGCGCCGACATTGGAGAAGGCAGGCGTCGTGGTTGCCATCGAACCGTTGGCGCCGGCCGAAACCAACTTCCTCACCTCGGCGGCCGACGCCGTGGAACTGATCGAACTGGTCGCTTCGCCCCGTTGCCGGCTGCACCTCGACTGCAAGGCCATGGCTGCCGAATCGACGCCCATTGCCGAACTGATTCGCAAGAACCACCAGTGGATGGTTCACTTCCATGCCAACGACCCGAACCGCCAGGGGCCAGGTTTCGGAAAGCTCGATTTTGTGCCGATACTGAAGGCCCTGCGCCAGATCGACTACCGCGGCTGGGTTTCCGTCGAGGTCTTCGATTACACGCCCGGCATCGAGCGGCTGGCGCGCGAAAGCATCGCGTATCTGCGGCGGTGCGAACGCTGAGTGCCCCCTAATACTACTGCGCAGGGTCGGCGGAAAATGGGGACTGGCTCCGTGGCGCAAGTTGATTTGGCTGTGGGAGAAACGTTGCCGCCACGGTGCCTGTTCCCATTTTCCGCCTGGTGCGGCGCCGACCGTCGCGGAAAAGGGGACAGGCACCGTCGCCGCAAGCCATTGTTTTGGGGCGATGCTGATTGAGGCGACGGAGCCAGTCCCCCTTTCCGCGACTGCCGACCCTGCGCAGTAGTACTAATCGCTGCGGCGGCTCAGCCGGTCGGCCCAATAAAGCGGCTCCGGCAGGCGATGGCCGGCAAGCAATCGGCGGACCAACTGCTCGGCAAATGCCAGGTCCACGCGATGGCCGGGCGAAATGAAGATCGGCCGCAGACTGCCGGCCGTCGGACGGATCGCCACGCCGATCGGTTGATCCTCGTTGTGCCGCCCAACCTCACGCGGAGCGTGAGGAGTACGATAGTTGTGCTGACCAACCTCACGCGGAGCGTGAGGAGTACGATAGTTGTGCTGACCAACCTCACGCGGAGCGTGAGGAGTACGATAGGAGTGGACCACCGGCCGAGATTCGCCGGCGGCCATTTCTTGGATGTCTACTTGGCCGCAAAGGAGCTTCTTGGTTACGCCGATCGTCGGCATCGACGCCACCACGCCCAGGTGCGAGGCAATCCCGGCGTGCCGTGGATGGAGGATGCCGGTGCCATCGACCAGCAGCACCTCGGCCATCCGGCCGGCAGAGCGGACCGCATCGAGCAAATCGAGGAGTATCGGGATTTCGCGGAAACTCAGGTAGGTGCTGATGTACGGGAAGGCTACGGGTCGGCGGACCGTGGCGGACCAAACCAGTTCGGCCGTTTCCGTATCGACCAGGGCGTAGGCCGCCACGCCTTCCGCCGCGTTCGGATAGGCCACGTCGACGCCGCCGACCAGTTTCGGCATCCGCCGGCGCGGCCGAAGCGAGATTCGCTTCTGAATGTCCTCCTGAATCAACCGGAGCTTTTCCAGCGGCCGATCGGAGACAAAATCCTGGAATCCGAATCGCTCCAAATCGACCACCCCGCCGCGCAGTTGAACCCCTTCCTCGGCCAGCCGCTTTGCCTTGGCCGCACGCGAGCCGGCAACGTATCCGCCAAGCTCGCCGCCGACGCGCACGACGCGATGGCACGTGCAGCCGGCGTCGTGCCAGTGGTGCAGGGCAAAATGCCCGACCCACCGGGCGGCGATGCGGTTGCCCAACGCCTCGGCCAGCGCGCCGCAAGTGGTGACGCGCCCGGCCGGCGCCTGCGCAATGAGTTCGCGTAGACAGCGCTCCAAATCGGGTAGCGGCGGGAAACATTCGGCCATATCACCCTTCCATCTCTTGCGGAATCTCCGGCGTCACCACCCAGCAGACCGGGCAGGGAGATTTCTTCGCCAGGGCCTTCGGGTCGATGGTCGCCTGTCGGTCTGGCGAAGGTTCTTCTGCAACGCCGAGGACCAGCAGGCCGCAGCCAATTATGCCCGCCAGGGTGGCGAGTTGATCGGTGGGGTCGCCGGCGGGCAATGGGCACACCTCGACCTCGCGTTTCAGCTTTTCAGCCCGGGCCAGGTCCTGCTGCAGCCAATTCGTTTCGGTCGGCAAGACGGCCTTGCCTGGCAAGGGAACAACCGTCAGGGCCACTTCCGCATCGAGCATGGTCAGCGCGGCGGCGAACAGATCGCTGCTCGCCGAGGTGCCGTCGTGGACCACCACCACGTGGCTGACGCCGATTCCGGCGGAGCGCAGCTCGGCGACCGATCGGGCCTTGCGTTCGCCGATCTTGGGGATGCGGTTGCCGCCCGCCAGATCGAAGTACAGGTCGCGGCTGTGGCTGAGGATGCGGACCGTCAACGGCCGCGGCTGGCCTCCGTAAAGGTCGATCCAGTAGAAGGCCACCTGCTCGATCTGCATGTCGGCCGTATGCACGTTCGAGGCCCCCAGCACCAGTTCCTGAGCATCTAGGTCCTTGGCCGTTTGCACGATGGCGAACAACGGACTGTTGGTTCGCACGATTAGCGGATGCACTTGTTTGCCGGCCGTCTCTGCGCGCGTGACCACGGCGGTCATCAATTCGCGGTTGTACAGGTCTAAACCCGGGCCGAGGTTGGAACTGTCGCCGCGCGAGGCCACTTGGGCGGTCATCACGGCCACGTCGGTCGTGTCGGGGTCGGTTTCCGCCAGCGTCTTTTCCAGCATGTAAAGGTTTTGCGTCGAGCGGATGGCGACCAGCTTGCGGTACGGCTTGTCCATGCCCAGGGCGGCGGGCGTGATCTCCTCGGCCGTCCGCTGGTTGAACTGCTCCAGGTGCCTGTGGCCGTTGCCGCCGCGCCGTTTTTCGTGGTAGTGCTCCGAAGCGATGAAGATCACCAGGAACACGGCCGTGAAGGCGGAGCCGCCAATCGTGGCCACTTCCTTCGTCAACAGGTTGCAGAGCGCCGTAAACAGTAGGATCAAGAACACCACGCCCAGGCCGATCGGCGCCTCGACGCCGCGAATCCGGATGTTAAACGGCACCTTGAACTCGCGCGGGCTGCGGTCCTTGAAGCGCAGCACGACCATCGCCGCCGCCTTGAACACGAAGCTCCAGACCACGCCAAAGGCATAGGCCTCGCCGAGGGTGTACATGTTGCCCCGGCTGAGGATGATCGTCAGAAGTTGCAGGCCGACGATCAGCAACAGCATGCGGTAGGTCGTGCCGAACCGCCGGTGGGGCTTGAGGAACCAGTCGGGCATCACGCCGTCTTCCGCCACCCGGTTCAGCACGCCATTCGAGCCGATGATCGCCGTATTGACCGCGCCGGACAAGATCAGGAACCCGACGACCACGACAAAACCGTTGAGCAACAATCGCACCACGGGAGGGCCAACCACATACATCGCCAACCCCCCGATCAAATTGCCCGAGTAGTCCTTCATGCGGATTTCGTTGGGGATCAGAAGCACGGCGAGAAAGGAGATGCTTGCCGTCAAGGCCAGACTGTAGAGGAAGACGATAAAGGCCGCCTTCTTGAAATTGGGCAGCTTGGGCGATTCCACCTCGCGATACACCTGGGCCAGAGTCTCCTCGCCGCTCATGGCCAGAACCGAGTGCCCAAAGGCGATCAACAGGCCGAGCACCCCGATCAGACTCACCCAACTGCCCGGCGTCCTCAGTTGGGCGGCAAATCCGGGGAATAAGTGGCTAATCCATCCGAGCGGGTCCTCTTGTTTGCCGGTGGCTTCGTTCATCTTGGGCTTGGCGACCAGATGTCCTTGCCGGTCCTTAACCATCTCCGGCACCAATTCACCCGTCGCGGCATCGCGTTGCCACATCAGCTTCTCCACGCCGGTGACGCGGTCCTTCGCCAGAACCTCCTTGTACTCGATCTTCGGCGAAAGGTCCGGGGCCATGGGCACGTTGTTCACAGGGCCGCGGATCGCCAGCGTGACGCCGCACCAAACCAGCATCACCGCCGCCATGATCGTGGTGGCAATCATGATCTTCAGCGCCTTGCCGGTCGATTCGTGGATGCCCAGCAGATTCTGGCGGAAGAAGTAGAGCGTGATGGCGCAGGCAATGGCCACGGAGCCCCAGCGGCGAATGGCGTCGGCCGCGTCGGGCGCCACGTAGAAGTCCGGATTCAAGATAACCGACGTATCCAGCAGCAGGCCGATGACGTATTGGCCGGCGGAAACCGCGCTGATCGGACCGGTGAGGATGTAGTCGAACATCAAGGCGGAAACCGAGAGCTTCGCCAGGAATCCGCCCATCGCTTCCTTCACCACGCGGTACACGCCGCCCCGCACGAACAGCGAGCAACTCTCGATGTAGATCGAGCGCACGGCATAGCTGAACAGCATCACGCCAAGGATCAGCCAGGGCGCGGCCGGGCCAATCGCCGCCTCGACGATCCCGCCAATGTAGTAGGCCGTGCTGGCCAGATCGCAGAGCACCACCGCCGCCGTGCGCCAGTAGGAGATGAACGTGAACATCACGCTGCTGACAACCAGCACTTGCACCGGGCGGAGCAGCCGGTCGGAGACGCCCCGCAAAGGGGCGCCAGAAGCAGAATCAGACATGGTCCTTCGCCAAATCGAGCGCTATGATCAGGGGCGCCTTCGTCAGCGCATCGGACGCGAAGGCCCTTTCAACTCGGTCAAGGCACGCGCCTTGACCCGCCGACGGGGTTAGCTGACGGGCTAGGGCTTGAAAGTACCCCGGTCTGGCTGTCCAGACCCGCGCCCCTGAACCGGCCGGATTCTCAAGAAAGTCCGCGGCCGATTCGGTGGTTCCCCCGTTCCCGCCGCGGTGGGCGGGATTAGGCTGCACTTCTATCTATCATACCAATCCCAACGAATCTGACAAGGGAGGGCCGTCGCCACCGTGCCCCCTCCTATAGAACTAACCCTCGTAGCGATGTATAATGGAGGAAACCCGCGAGGGGAGCGCTCAGACTATGGGAATTCGCTTTTACTGTCCCAACGGACACAAGCTGAACGTCAAGGAATTCCAGGCCGGCAGGAAGGGGATATGCCCCTTCTGCGGGGCGAAGATCCTCATCCCCACTGAGAGCAACCGCCCTAGCACCAAGCACGACAAGCAAGGACATCACCACGAAGTCGCCACCGCCCCAGTTCAGCCGGCGGTCGCAGCGCCCAGCGCAGCCGTGGACATCTCGACGCCGATGCCGCCGGCCGCGCCGAACGCAGGCGCCGCCCAGCCGGCCATGCCCGCGGTTTCCGTTGAACCGACCCACGCGCCCGCTACGGCGCCTTCCGCATCCACGTTTGCCTCAGCGCCCACAACCTTTACGGCCATGCCCGGCGACCCGGCGCCGGCTGCCGCCGATCCGCTGGCCGCGGCCGGCAACGTGGTGTGGTACGTGCGTCCGGTTTCCGGCGGTCAATTCGGGCCCGCCTCCGGCGACGTCATGCGCGGCTGGCTGGCCGAGGGGCGCATTAGCGCCGATTCGCTCGTGTGGCGCGAAGGCTGGCGCGATTGGCAGGAGGCGGGCAGCGTCTTTCCGCAGTTGTCGCCGGGCGTCATGATGCCGGGACTGGAAGCCGTCCTCTCCGAATCGGCCGCCCCCCCGCTGCACGGCCATCCCGTAAAGCCCCACCATCGGTCGCGCGGCACGCAGACCGTTCTTATCGCCGTGCTGGCCGTGGCGGTCGTGGTCCTCTTTAGCGTGCTTGTCTGGGTGCTGATAAACCGCTCATAAGCCAATGAAAATCCAACAGTTCCTCGATCATCACGCGATCGCCGCCAATCCGTTTGCCGACGAAGACGCGCAGACCGACCTGGTCTTCAAAGGGGCGTGCATCCGCAATACCTTCCACCCCACCTGGGACAAAATCTACGGCGATCCCTCCGAGCCGGCCACGTCGGTGGTGTTCGGCGAGAAGGGCTCGGGCAAGACGGCCATCCGCCTGCAACTCGCCCGGCACCTGGCCGACTACAACGCCGAGCATCCCGAGCGCCAGGCGTTCGTCGTGCAATACGACGACTTCAACGCCTTCCTCGACCGTTTCCGCGACCGCTTTTCCGGCCGGCGGCGGCGGGCGGATCGAGCGCTCGAGCAATGGCGCCTCTGGGACCACGTCGACGCCATCCTCTCGCTGGCCGTGACGCAACTGGTCGATCGCATTCTGGAAGCGAAGCAATCGCGCCACCCGGCCGCCCGCGACGAGCCGCTGCCGGTCGACCTGCTCGATGCCGCGCAGCGCCGCGACGTGATGCTGCTGGCGGCCTGCTACGACCAATCGACGGCCGAAAACCTTTCGCAGCGTTGGCGGCGGCTACAGCGGAAACTGCGCTTCCGCACCTGGCCTTCCGCCTGGCCGTTGGCCGTGGGAATCCTGGCCACGGCGGCAATCGTGGCGTTTTTCCTGTGGCTCGATTGGAGTTGGTTCGGCCACTGGTTGCCGTACGCGCTGATCGCCGCCGGCTGGGCGCCCTGGCTCTTCCGTACCGCCAAGTGGTTCTTGAAGGCTCGGCGGATCGCCCGCAATACCCGCGTGCTCAGCCACAACACCAACCTGCTGCGGAAGGTGCTGATGCGAATGCCCGGCGGGCAGATCGTCGGCCAGCCGCTGCCGGCCTATCAACGCACCGACGACCGCTACGAATTGCTGTCGAAGCTTCAGGGCGTTTTGCGATCGTTGCACTTCGAGGGCATTCTCGTGCTGGTTGACCGCGTCGACGAGCCGTACCTGATCAACGGCTCGACCGACCTGATGAGGGCCTTGGTCTGGCCCATGCTTGACAACAAGTTCCTCAAACATCCGGGGCTGGGGCTGAAACTGCTGCTGCCGATTGAACTCGAAAGGCTGCTGGACCGCGAGAGCCGCGATTTCCACCAGCGGGCCCGGCTGGACAAGCAGAACCTGATCCGCTCGCTCAGTTGGACG
>Ga0315287_10002342_pt1 | contig 17921 bp, 19 predicted proteins | sample YL17G11_0_MG_FD_205037 | JGI IMG/M metagenome (GOLD analysis project Ga0315287, IMG submission 205037) | Sediment microbial communities from Yellowstone Lake, YNP, Wyoming, USA - YL17G11_0 | ecosystem: Environmental > Aquatic > Freshwater > Lake > Sediment | place: USA: Wyoming | collected...
CACGAATGTGGGCGCGACGACGAGCCAGTGTCAGAGGACCGCAACGCGGTGTCTCTCATCGTCTGCGGCGACTCTAATGTGTGTGGACTGCGCGGACTGGCATTTGGTGGCCGCTACATGGCACTTGGCAGCTACGACACGTGCCGGCGCTACATTCACGGAATGCCCGAGATGTGCGATCCAGATATCCCGCGCACGGGGAATAGCGCTAAATGTTGCGACGCACACTCCCGCCGATCGTTCCGCGACTTGCCATTCGCGCTGGACGCCGTCGGCCGATTGGTCACCATTGACATGAGTCACAAGCCGGTCGGTCGCGCGGCCCCTGTTCTGCGCATCCACCCAGCGCCCGACGCACCCGCCGGCGAGGCGGTCCGCGAGATCCTGCTGCTCCCCACGCGCGCCGAGTTCAAGCTCCCGCTGGCCATGGCCATCGATTACCGCGGGCACGTGTTCACCGTGGATGGCTCACACGTTGTGCGCGAATATTATTAAATTTATTTAATCAAAATAAAAAATAAAAAAAATAGAGTCAAAAATAAAAAAAAAATATAAAGTCAAAATAAAAAAAAATAAAAAATAGAGTCAAAATTATTTTTATTTCAAATTGCCGCACACCAGCGAACGGCCTTGCTTGCCCAGCTCCTCGATGGAATTCACTACCAAGTGGCTCACGTCGCCGAATGGCTCTACCACGCGCCCATAGGTACGCGGGGCCTTGGCGTTCAGCTTGGCCGTGTGCCACCAGTGGCTGGTCATCCGATTCGATTGGAACGCCGCGAGACGCTTCTGCAGGTCGCGTGGTGTGGCGCGGCTACGTGGGCCCATGCACGCGTACACCACGCAACTGGGGTCCGCGCTATTGGAATTCGACTCCACCGACTGATGGACCACGCTGCGCCACAGAGTCAGCGAGCCCGCGGGCTGGTACACCACCACGGGCAAGATGCACACGGGCTCTGCGCTATAGCGCAGCGGGTGATCGTCGGGGTAGAACTCACGCGCGTCCGTCTGCAGCTGGCGCAGCGCGTCCATGGGCAACACGTAAAAGTTGTCTTTCCACTGGTAGCGGGCCCACAGCTTGGGCAACAACAGGTGGGTACCCGGGTACACCAGAAAGCCACCACCACCAGTGTGTGTAACAGCAGACACCGAGCCCTGTATGTTGTCGTACACGCGGCCCGTGCGTGGATCGCGTCCTGCCGCCGACAGGGTTTGATCGTAATGGGCCCAGGACTCGCCCTGCAGCGAGAGTACGCGTGAGGGCGCGTACTGCGACTGGGTCTTGCGGTGCGCGGGCAAGTAGCGAAAGCCATCGAACGACGTCAACAACTGATCCGCTGTGCATCCCCAGTACTCACAGAAGGCCTGCTGGACCCGTGGGTTGAGGCGCACGTGTTGCCATATCGCGCGCAAGTGACCACCTTCGTGCTTGCAGATCCCATGAACACCAGGCGGCTTGACCAGGCCCTTGCCGGGCAATAGAGTTTGAATGAATTCCTCAATGCCCTCCAACAATGAGCGCGCCTCCTGTGCGTCCAACACGTTCTCGATCACGCAATAGCCATCACGATCCAATTGGGCGCGGTGCGCGTCCGTCAGCAGCGGGCCATCCGATTCCGTTTCGACGTCACCACACTCGCCAAACAGTTGTTCCACGAGATCGTCATATTGAGAGCGCTCGCATTGGTCGAGGCACACGCGTTTTGTGTTTGTATTGTCGCAGGCGGACATTCGGGGATAGAAAGAAAAAAAAAATAAATGCAATATCTCAGACGCATTGAATTTGTACGATCGCATTTAAATTTCCAGGCAGTGGGAATTCTCACCACATTGAAAAATCCAGGCAGTGGGAATTCTCACCGCATGGAAAATCTGGTATGCTATATAATCTCTTTTCAGATGAAAAAAAAGATGCAACACTCTAAATGGCACGCACCAAGGCACATGTCCGCGCACAACTCACCGCGGCTGCAGCAGCCGACGCATTTCTCAGGTCGGGCGATCTGGTCGAGCTACGCAAGCGCGCCGCCGAACGCGATCGCGAGGGCGCACCAAAGCGCGTGGTGCACGACGATCCGGCACAGCACGCGCTCTACTTTCCCTGGTACGCGGTGATCGCCGACGCCGAGCGCACGCTCGCCACAATTTCACCGGCAGAGCCCGACGGCGACGACGAGCCCTACGTGCCCGAGCCGGCGCCCCGGTCGCCCGCCTACTCGCCCCCGTCTCCCACCGACCCATTCTCGCTCACGTGGGACCGACTCATCGAGGCCGACCGCGCGGCAAATTAAAATCATCTATATTTTATTTATTTATTTTTTATTCCATGCCCCGTCTGCTGAACGCACCCGAGCACTGCGGCGCGTGTGGCGCAGAGCTGCGCGACGACACCACAGACCAGTGCGGCTCGTGCGGCCGGATCTACTGCGGCGAGTGCTGCTCGCAGCCCGTGCTGTTCACGCCATCCACGGACCCACTCCAGTGCGGCGCGCGCGAGCAAGAGGTTAGGTGCGCCGGCTGCCACGAGGTGGTCGACGCGCACACGGCCCAGCTCGAAAGGTGCGCGCAGTGCCGGGTGCGCTACTGCCGGTATTGTGTGGACATCGACCACCTGCTGGTCGAATACGCCAACGACGAGGGCGAGTCGCTGTGCCGGCGGTGTAATTCGGGTGTTTAAATTTAAAAATGGTAATACATAGAGTTTATTGCCAATACGCGCCCAGCTCTAGTGTGCTATCGCGGCGCAGGCCACACTCGGCGACGGTCAGGCCGGCGTCGGCCTCGCGCTGCAGCGACACGCGGTGCTCGTTGTTCAGGCGGGCGTCCTGCTCGATGTTGGCGCCGATCAGCGCGCCCACCGGGCCCACGTTGGAGACAGTCATCAGCATGCGATCGAGAAACACGCGCAGCGGCTCGTCGGGCAGCGCGTTGACGCGCGTCCATATGCGCATCGAGAGGCTTGCCGGCGCGTAGTAGCTCACCGACACGGTGACGGGCTCGCGGCTGTCGAGCCGCGAGCCCGCGGGCACTGGGCGCGCGGTGATCGTCGAGCCGGGCACGACGGCATACGCAGACGCGCGCATCAGCGGATTTGTAATGGGCGCCTCGGTGTCGTTGAACAGCGCAAAGCGCGCGCCCCCGAGATCGAATTTGCGCGCGATCATGCCGCGCAGGCCCGCCACGCACGGGTCGCCCAGGTAGCGGATATCGCGCGTGCGCGGGTTGTCGCCCACCATACACACCACCGTGAGCGCGCGCACGGCCTTGGTCTTGCACGCGAGGTCGGCCATGCGCGTCATGGTGTCGGCCGCCCGCTCGCGGGGAATGCTCGGCACGATCGCGCTCAGGCCGCCGCCTCCGAGCAGCAGCTCAGTGAGCGGCGCCACCGGGGGCGACGCGGCAAACGCGAAACCCGGAGCAGCGGTGCGCTTGCGCGGTGCGTCCTGGTGTTTGCTGTGCGAGCGCTTGTGGCGCATAAAGATCGGAGCGTCGTCGTCGCCATTGTCTGCGGGCACGCGCGGCACGGACTTGGGCTTGCGTGGTGCGGGCGGCGGTGTGCGCAGCGAGCGGCGCGTGGCGCGCACTGGGGTTGATGGGGGAATGGGAGTCGAGCGAGAGCGGGTGTTCATTGGAGGGTGTTTGTTTTTTTGAGTGACCGAATCGTCGGGCGGCCAGAGATTATATAGTCGCCTGAAAAATTCCAGGTGGTGGGAATTCCCACCGGGTGGAAAATTCCAGGTGGTGAGAATTCCCACCACCTGGAAAATTCGGGCGACTATACGAGCTCTGCTCGCCAACAAAAAATGCTCATCAAAACAAAATTTCCCTCTTGCAATGGCATCGACTACAACTATTTCACCCTCTTCTCCCAAGCGCCAGCTGGACGAGCTGGACCACCACGAATCGGAATCCAAGCGCACGGCCGAACGATCGTTCGACGAGCTGAGCACCGAGTGCACCGAGGCGGCGGCGCGCGGCCCGTCGCATCTCGCGCGCTTTGCGCAGAGCATCGCGGACCGCCCGTACGACGTGGCGCTGATGCCGCCCCTCGACGCGACCGAGCGCCCGTGGGGCAAACTGCTGCAGGAGCGCAAGCCCGCCAACGCGTTCGCGTGTGCCGTGTCCACGGGTGTGCGCACCCTGACCAGCAGCATCTCGTGCATCGCGCTGATTGTGATGCCCGTGGACAAGCCCACCGAGCCCGCGCCCGGCGAGCTGTGCGGCGCCTACGCCTACTTTGGCGCCTACGCGGCAGGCGACGGCCCAGTGGACTTGAGCGCGCAGCAGTCTCTGTTTGGCGGCAACAATTGCCTGCAGATCGGCAACCCACTTTCGGCAGACTCTATCCTCTGGTCGCGCAGCCCGCACCACCACCGCGTGCGCCTCGGCTCAGACCTGCTGGCCGCGCTGCGCACGGGCAAGGGCCACCCCCAGCTGGAGCAGATGTGCGAGTATTTGCGCAAGCACATGGCCACGGGCGAGAACCCCGGCTCGGTGGCCGTCGAGAACGATCCCGTGCTCTACACGCTGGCGTTTGACGTGTCGGCCGCAATGACCTTTCTGCGCGGCATGATCGTCGAGGCCGAGATCCGCGAGTCCAAGGAGGCCAAACACACCACCGAGGTGCTGATGCCGCCCACCGAGCCCGGCGGCAAGCCCACGACCGTCCACAAGTGGGGCGACGGCACAAAGGCCAACGCGTACTTTGTGGAGGTGTCGGACCCCGCGCAGAACCTCGATCGCAGCGTCACCGACGACCAGGGCTTTTCGAGCGCGGTGCTGGTGGTGACACACGCCTCGTACGGCAATGAGGACGGCAGCACGCCCACGGGCGAGGTCATTGGCGACTATGCGTACGTGGGCCCCTCGCGCCAGCGCGGCCGCATCATGGCCCTCCAACAACGCCGCCGGCCGGTCTCGCAGCACGTGATCGGCACGCGCGTGCTCGTGTACCAAAACGAGCGCATGGTCAATGGGCGCGAAAACGTGGACTGGTTCTGGGGCCAGTCGAAACAGTGGCACTCGCGCGTGCGCCTGCGCGGCGACCTGCTGTGCGAACTGCGCTCGGGCCGCGTGCCGCGCAACCTCGACACACTGTTGGACTATCTGCGCCGCGTGGTGAAAGGCCGCGACGGCGACCAGACGCTGTACGACGTGTGCACGGCCGTCGAGAACTTGGCAGAGGTGGCGACCATCGCCCCTGCCGCCACCACGGCGACGATCCAGCAGGCGTACCGACCCGAGGCCGAGACCATCGCACCGGCCGCGGACGAGCGCGTGCTGTGCCGCGAGATCACCTCGGTGCACGAGGGCGGCTACTTTGACCGTCTGTATGTGCCGTGCGACCTCCTGGTGCCCGAGGAGCACGCGGTGCTGGACAAGATGAACTACTGCTCGTGGGACAGCGGCGTGTCGTGGGCCGAGCCCGACTCGGACGTGATGGCGCTGCTGGGCCTTCGCCTGGGCTTTTCCGGGCTGCCCGAGGCCGCGCGCGAGCTCCCAAAAGACGAGCGCAAGGCCATCTGGAAGCGCGAGAACGAGCTCGCCAAGCTGGCGATCACCGACTTGTCCAAGGTGCGCGTGGACCGGCCCTCGGCGTGTGCGATTGACTGGTGTTAACTATTAAAAATCCATTCTCTTTATTTTGTTTTATTGTCGCGATAAACGATGGGAGCAATTTTCAGCGGACAGGCGCCGCCGCCCACCGATCCCACGGTGTCGCTGGTGCGCTACACTGGCGGCGCCACGGGCCGCAAGTGGTTCGACGTTGCACACTTTTCGCAGCTGTTCCAGCCGGCGGGCGCGCGCGACGTCATCGCCACGTACCAGGTGACAGACTGGGGCGCGTCGGGCACCAGCCCCAAGATCTCGGTGACCAACAGCGAGTGGCTCGTGGACCGGCAGATCGAGATCAGGGGCGTGGCGTGGCAGGACCCGCACTACCCCGGCGAGCCCGGCAAGCTGCTGGTGCAATTCACGCCGAGCGAGTATTTCCCGCTGGTGCCGGGACCCGCACACTACTGGATCCTGATGGTGAGCCCCATCGACGACGCACACCCCGACTACCGCTACGCCGTGGTGTCCAATCCCACACGCTCGGCGCTGTGGATTCTGTCGTCGACGCCCCAGATCTCGGACGAAGATTATGGCTACATTCTGACGCGCCTGCTGAGCCCCGAGTTTGGCTTTACGGACACCCAGCTCCACTATCCCAATCTGGTGCCGACGCGCCACACGCGCACCAAATAAAAGACTTTGAGTTGTTATTTAACGCGCGCACGCCGCGAAAGGCGAAACGCCAATGCAGCCGAGTAGAAACCGCAGTTTGAGCGTGGGCAGCAGCTCGGGCGACGACCTCGACCCCGATCCAGACAGTGTGTACAGCTCGCGCCGCGCGGTCGAGCACACGGTGGGCCGGCGGTTCCCGACGCGCGTGCCGCGGCCCGCCAGCGACGCGGGCGGCGCGAGCCAGCTGCCGGCCGTGCCGCTCGCGGTGGGCGTGAAAAAGTTCCCGGCCATGGTGGACGTGGCGATCACAGAGTCGGCCGGCGGGCGCGCCAAGTTCCGGCTGGCGCTGCCGCCCGAGCTGTGCCCCGAGTCGACGGATGCGCCGTTCCGCCTGTTGGTGGAGCTGGTCGAGTTGACACACTTTAGCTGCTCGCAGCCGGACGCCGCGTGCCTGCTGCGCATGGACAGCGCGCACATGCTCGCCGTGCCGTGGTCGCGCGGCGACCAGGAAGAAATGATCAGCTGCTTTCTGCCGTTCGGCCAACTGACGGGGCCCTCGCAGCTGCGGCGACTCTACAGCACGCGCATCGTGGGCCAGCACGTCGAGGCCGAGCGCGACGACCTACAGCGCGAGCTGCGCTATGGCCAGTTCCACCGCGCCCAGCAGCTGGTGGACACGCTGCGCTTTGACGAAGAGTCGGGCCGCTACGTGCCACCCGCCGACGGCGAGCCCGAGCCCCTGGCGTACACGCTGTTCCGCACCAATCTGGACCCGGACTCGCCGCTGGCCGACGAAGATGTCCAGCGGCCCAAGCGCGAGCACTTTGCGCACATGGTCAAGGTGTTGGACACACACTACTTTGAGGGACCGCCGCGCCGCGGGTGGCTATACGCGCACCAGCTGACGGGGGAGCTGGTGGCCGATCGCGACTGCAAGGCGCGCCTGTGCTTTTCGGTGAGCGTCGTGCGCCTGCGCACCGCCGGCGGCACGGCCGATCGCGATTAAATTATTCAACGTCTTTAAGATCGCCGTCGTCACTGCGATCGGCCAGCGGCACCATGCCGTCGGAGCGCGCCACCACGGCCTTGTGCAGCGCCAGGAAGCCCATTGTCGCCATGGCGAGAAGCGCGGCCAGAAACACGGGCACGGCGGCCATCGCCGCGACGGCCAGCAGCGACGCCAGAATGTAGAGCACGGCCGAGTCGCTGCCGCCATCGACCGCGTCCACAATGCCGCGCAGGCCGACGCCCGCGAGCGTCAGCACGACGCCGCTGCACGCGAGCGCCACCGACGACTTGAGCGCACAGCCGTGGATCGCTTCCCTGGTGTAGTGGGTCATTGCAGTGTGCACGCAGATTTTTAATTTTTCCCCTCTCCCACAATGTCCGGCCGACAATACGCCCCGGACATATTGATACAGGAACGCGTCACTACCGAGTCCTTCAATGCCAATTGCGACGGATGTGCGCCCGGCAAATGTAAGCACCGCCTGTACGCAATCTATTGCTACACACTCATCAACGGCGGCGAAGTGAGACGCACTCCCTGAATAAACTGCTATTTTGTACATTCAATTTAAGAGGGCAATTGCCTGGGCGGGTTGGCCGCGGCGGCGCCCTGCATGCGCTGGCTGACGTAGGCGGCCGAGATGCGCTCGATCACGTCCGGCGCGCCAAACAGCATGTCCTGGCGGAACTCGTCGAACAGGTCGTACAGGCCCGCAATGCCGGCCTGCTCGTTGGTGTCGCGGCACGACGCAATGCCGCGGCACACTGAAATCATCTGCTGCACGGTCTGCGCGGGCGTGCCGGCGAAATCGCGGTGCCGGCGGTCGCCGTCCTCGGCCAGCCACTCGGCGCCGACCTTGCCGTAGCGCACCGTCCAGAACGGGTTCTCACAGAGCAGGGACGACTCGTGCACGCTGTTGATGTTGTCCGGGCTGACGCCAATCAGCCGCACATTGTACATGGTCTGATAGTCGGGCGCGTCCTGGGGCTCGGCAAAGTTGATCATGCACATGCAGATCGGAAAGTAGCCCAGAAACGGGGCGCAAATGCCCTGCGGCAGCGACTTGCGCGACTGGTCGCCCCTACCGAACAGCGGGGCCTTCTCGTCGCGGGCGTACGTCAGATGGTGGAGCAGCGTGGCGCGAATGTCGCGCAGGTCGATCTCGTTGTCCTTGCCGGCGCGCCCCGCCAGAATCTGCTCCTTGGTCAGGGGCATGCACCGGCTGGTCGGCACCACGCGCACCACGGCGTGGATCAGGGGCGGCCGCGTGCCGCCGACGCGCATCCAGGTGGCGACCCACTGCCAATTGTTCACACCCAGCATAATGGCGCCCACCACCACGGCCACGACGGCAATCACCAGCGCGGCGCGCCGGCCCAGCTGCGTCATAAACTCGCGGTCGATCGTGATGTTGGTCTGCACCGACATGGGCTGCTGGCCCGCCGGAAACACTGGCGGTGGCGCCTGCGCTGCCACCGCGGCACTGTCCGCGTCGGGCTTTCGGTCGATCGCTTGCATCTCTGACATCCGGGCGTGCTTGATGCAACGGGCCCGCGCGCGCCCACTCTTAAATATCCCCGTGGTGTGCCTACCGTCAATGGACCCGGACTGGCACGCTACAATCGTATTCTGGCGCGACCTGGCGTGCCTGGTGTACTATGTGCTGGCGATCCGCGCAATGCTGCGCCCCGTGGAGCCCATGGCCGCAAACAATAAACGAGATTGTTTTAATCATCGCGGCGACGGCGCTTTTCGCTGGGATCTGCGATGGATGCCATGTACGCATCGGGCCCGGCAAACACCATCGCCCACAGGCGCATGAGCCACGCGGGCACCTGCAGCGCCAGCACCACGATCAGTGCGCACAGCCCGGCCAGCGTGGCGACCACCGCGGCGCCCACCGGCGTGGCGATCAGTGCGATCATCACGCAGTACTCGAACGACTTGCGCTGCACGTCAACGCGGCAGTCGTGGTGTAGCTGCGGCACGGCCGTGAGCGTCCAGACCAGCGAGGGCGTGCCGACGACCACCGCGGCCACCATCATCCAATAGGGCAGCGTGTCCAGCAGGCGCTGCGCAAACGCACAGTAGCGCTCGAGCGGCGCCCACAGCGGCGCGGTGGCGGGTCGTTTGGTGGTGAGGGGTGCCATGAAAATTAAAATTATGCGCGTTTAATCAATTAGTCGCGCTTCCGGATGCCCGAGGCCGCGCCCGCGGCCACGTCCGCAACGGTGAGCTTGGCGGCGTACACGGACGCGCCGACCACGAGCGCCAGCGCCGCCGGCACCAGCAGCACGGCGTGCAGCGCCTGCGCGAACATGTCCGTCAGCACGACAACCTGCATTGCGCGGCCCTGTGCGTACATCCAGAACCACGAGCAGTAGGCAATGCCGGCCACAAAGCACAGGATGAACGTGCGCAGTGCGTATGTCGCGGGCGTGTTGGTCAGAATGGGGCGCATCGTGGTGGGCACGGGAATTTTATTTAATAATATTCGTAGTTCGAGCGCATGCGCGCATACGCCTTGCGGTAGGCCGCGGGGCCGGCCAGCACGTCCTTCCACGCACCCATGAACGCGCGCCACGCCACCGACACGGCCTCCACCGACAGAATCGGCACATACAGCGACAGGATCGCGCCGTACGTGAGCATGTACGCCGCCACCACCACGAGGACGGCGCCCAGCGCGATCATCGAGAGCTCCATGCGCCGCGAGCGCCGCGGGTCATGGATTTCGCAGCCGTCGCGCAGGTCCAGCAGGATCGCCACGCACACGAACACCACGTACCCGGTGAATGCGGTCAGCATCGCGGCAAAGCACAAATAGTCCGCGTTGTGGAGCGCAGAGTCTGCAAAGTCGGCGTACGCCGCGGCGAATGAGATGGATGCGCACATGAATTTATTTTTTTTTAATTCATTTTGGCAGCGACTCGTCGATGCCACACAGGCCGACCGCCGCCTCGCCAAACACGGCGCGCGCAAATCCAAACGGCTGTGCCAGGACGAACAGCACCAGCGGCGTAGTGGTCAGTATCACAGCGGCCAGCAGCGCGAGGCGCTGCGCCGCCGCGTACACGTGCAGCGCGAGTATGGCCCACCGCACGCCGGCGACGGCAAGAAAGCCCAGCGCCGCGAGCTCGAGCGCGGCGAGCGCGCCGACCAGCCACAGAGTCGTACGGTTCATCAGGCGCACGGGGTCCTTGAGCGCGTAGCGGCACGCCGCGCAGTAGCGGTCCCACACACGGACGAGAATCGCGGGGGTGGGCATCATAATTTAATTTTCTAATGTCCCACCCCATAGAATTCGAATTCGACGACGCCACCGCGGTGGCCGCCGAGCGCGTGCGCTTGGAGGATGAGCGCGAGCTCGCCTCCCAGACCTTCACCGTGCTGCCTGTGGGCGCGTTCCGCGTCGACTATGGCCAGCGAGCCGTGAGCCGCCAGAAGCTTCAGTGCGGCTGCGACCAGGCGTACGCGGCCGCGGGCGACGACGCCGGCCTCTTTGTGATCACCAACTTTCGCATGTGCGACACACACGCCGCGGCGGTCGCCAAGTGCGCCCAGGGCGACGACCCGTCGCGCGCGCCGCGCATCGAGGCCATGGCCGTGTTCCCCTCAAAGCTGTGCGCGCACTGCGAGTCGGTGCGCTGGACGCAGCAGGGCACGCGGTACGCGCTGCACCTGCACTGCGACCGCCACCAATTGCCGCCATCGCAATGACGATAAACACACTGTATTTTAATTGTCTAGAGGTCAGAGTCGCGCGCGTCCGGCACCAGCAGGGGCCGCCCGGCAGCCGTCTGCAGTGGCGGCAGGTGCGGCGCCTCCGACCCGGCCCAGTGCGGCATCTGCGCCGGCCGGCGCGTCCAGCTCGCCGTGCGCTGGTGAAAGTACTCGCCCAAGTATTGGCTCAGCCATCGGTTGGAAAAGTGCAGCGATTGAATGAGGGGGCCAAACCGCTGCTCAAAGCGGCGCGCGTCCTCCAGCGTCACGGTGGGGTCGGGCTCGCCAAAGTACTCGCGCGCGCCGCACAGCGCATTGGTGTACAGCAGCATCGACTGGCGCACCGCGGGCGTCACCGCCTCCGGGCCGGCGCCAACGGGCCCGTCGTCCTCGTCGCTGCGCGCGTACTCGGCCAGCTGGCTGGTGGTGATCTGCGTGGCCTCGTGCAGCGCGCCCGACTCAATGTCCGACGCGATGCGCGCGCTCACCAGCGGCGTGGCGCCGGCAAACGGCTGCTGCAGCTCGCCGAGTGACGGCAGATCGGCCGCTGGGTCGATGTACGCCTGCACGGGCCGCGGCTTGACCAGCCACGGATCGTTGCGCAGCGCGCGGTACGGCTCGATGTAGAACTGGCGCTCCTGCAGCTGGTACCATTCCGAGGCCTCGATGCGCGCCAGGCGCGACATTTCGATCGAGCGGATCGCCGAGTACATCGCTTCGAGCGACGTGAACGTGCGCCAGAACCACAATAGGATCGGGTAGATCAATATGCGGGCCAGCACCAATAGGAAGATCAGCAAAAACAGTGCATACCAGTAGAGGAACAGACAGAACAGGTCGTTGAACACCAGCACGTCGGGCGTCAGCTGGTACAGCCAGTCCGTGAGCGGCTTGATCACCAGCAGCTGCGAGCCGGCGATCTGCAGCAGCGTCTTGGCCAACGGGAACACGAACCCGGCGCCCACGGCCAGCCACACCACGCCGTTCTTGAGCCAGCACGAGTTGATAAAGTATTGGATGTTGTTGGCGACCAAAAAGATGTCCTGGTTCACCGGAGGCCGCGGCGGGATGCAGAACCCAATGTCCGCGCAGCGCGGCTCATAGTCGCACGTCTTGATCTGGCCCAGCTTGTCGTTGAACAGCTTGCTCACCACGTGCGTGATGGCGCACACCAGCTGGGCGGGGATCTCGGGCAGGCACAGCGGATTCAGCGGCTTCGAGGAGCCGGGCCGCCGCACGCAGTCCGTGCGTGCCAGCATCTTGAACACGGGCAGCGACGGCGCCGTGTTCCGGTCCTTCACATTCTTCTGCTTGTCCGATGCGAGGGGCGTGACAAACTGCACGGGCGCCGAGAACGACTGATAGCCGGAGGGCTCGTACTGCAGCAGGCGCCGGCCGTCCGCGTGCAGCTCCAGCTCTTGGCGCGTCTCCAGCGTCACGTGCAGCTGGCGCCTGCTCCTGTACACGGCATCGGTGGCGTTGTTGTTGTAGAACACCAGCCGCTGGCGCACCCAGTTCCCATAGAACTGGTCGGCGTGGTCCTGGTCGTGCCAATCGACCAAGAAGCGCATGCCCGGAATCACTTCGCTGAGCACGGGCACATACGATAGCAGCGAGTCGTACGGATACTCGTGGTGCGACATGGCGTGCTCGGCCAGCTGGGACGCGCTGTCAAAGCCCGTCAGCTCGCGCAGCACGTTGCGCGAGTGGTGTTCCATCCACCCGTCAGACTCGTGGTAGTGGTGCCGCCACACGTGGTGCACGGCGCGCCGGGCCGCGTGCAGCGCGGCAGTGGTGTGCACGAATCGGCGGCGGTGCTCGTCGTGCGTCTCCCTCCCCAGGCCAAACACGTGGCCCGCGTACGAGCGGTCGCGCTTGATCGCCAGAATCGGGTGCGGCAGCTGGCGGCCGTGTCCACCGCACAGGCGGCTCTTGCACTGGACGCGCTTGTGGAAGTCGTGGTGCAGCGGGCGCAAGTGACTCCTCGACAGCCGGTCGGTGAGCTCGCGGTCGTGTGTGGGCACGTGCGTGTGTGCAGTGCGATTGTTGATCTGGCGCTCGCGCTGCTTGCCGTGGTCGCGATGACCCGTGGACCGGGCCTGCCGCTCGGCCAGCGACACGGGCGTGGCGGCGTCTGGATTCTCGTCGCCGTCGCGGTCCGAGTAGTCGTAGTAGTATTCGTCGGTGGCGGCGTCGTACTCGTCGTCGTAGCGCGACAAGTCGGGCGGCGGCTGGTCGTGGTGCAGCGACATCATCTCGAACGACATGTACTCGTATTGGATGTCCGGCATTTCGGACAGCGTGGGCTCATTTGCGTAGTGGTAGTAGGAGTGCGAGCCGGGCGGATTCTTCAGATTCCACTGGTTCATGTCCTCAAGCCTGGTGCGTGCAAACAGCGCACTGTCCACCGACCAGTATTCGTTGGCCGCGTCGGCCGTGTACTCAAACACCTGGCCGCCGCCAGGGCCGTACGCATAGGGCACCGAGGTCTGTGGTGGCGGCGAGTCCGGCCACGAGCCCGGCGGCTCGTCGTTGCGCGCCTGTCGGAGCGTGTTGCCGCCCGAGAAGGCGCGCGCGATGGCAATCACCAGCGACAGCACGGGCGACAACAAGAAGAACAGGACTTTCACCAGCCATGTGGTCACCGCTATCAAGAAGGGCGCGGCCTCCATGATCACGGTGAGACAGTAGCCGATGGCGCCCACGAACGCCTGGATCACCGAGGGCGATATCGACACAAGGGCGTCGATCACTGCAATCACAATCTCGGTCAGGCCGACCATGATCTGGGTGAGCAGGTTGAACAGCTTGAAGAAGCTGCCATCGCCCAGCAGCTGTACGAGCAGTTGGAAGAACAACACGAATAGCTCGATGCACACTGCTATAATGGCCCCGATTAGGGGCACGCACGCATTCCACACGCGCACCACCACATTCCAGATGATCGCGCCCAGCCCAATGTACTTGTTGGTGATGTCGCCGATCATCGGGTAGAGCGGTATGATGTTGTCCTCGAACCAGCAGCCCCATGTCGGATAGAGCGCCCACCAGACCCACGATAGCAGCAATGCCAGTAGTGGCGCCATGATCGACCACTCGATGTTGATCTCGCCGCCCAGCAAGCCGATCATGAACGCCGTGAACGCCGATATGAATGTGACCAGATAGCCGACGATCGGCATCAGCACCGCAAAGAACAGCGTCGAGAGCAGATCCACCGTGCGGCCGACCAGCCACATGGCAATGCGGACCACATTGTACACGCGGTACAGGCCCAGCGACAGCCACGAGTCCCACAGCCACCACAGCGGCTTTGGGTTCCAGTAGCTGCCGCCCGTTGGGCACAACACTGCGCTCATCCAGTAGTATAGCCATCGCGGGCGGCGCGCGCAAGTTTAATACGGGCACCCAAAAATCATTTTTCGCTCGCCCGCAATGCAATCAGACCCGCTGCCCTACACCGGACTGGACTGCGCGCAGTGCGGCAACAACTCGGCATCGCTGCGTGTGTTTGGCCCCGCCCTGGTGGACGACGACGTGCTGGGCAAGGTGTGGACGATCCAGCTGGCGCGCCAATACGGCATGCGCGCGTACTGCACGGACTGTCTGCCACACCAGTGCGCCGTGTGCAGCCGCTACGGCCTGGCCACGCCGCGCAACGACTGTCCGCGCTTCCAGGTGGCGCCCGATCTCACTGAACGCGGGGCGCAGGTGTGCGACGACTGCGCCCTGTCGTGCATGGTGTGCGGCGTGGCAATGAACGGCCGCGCAGATGCCGCCGCGTGCATGCACCCCCAGTGCCGCGTCAAGTGGGACGACGACCAGCGCTCGATCGAGGACTTTCGGCGGCGGATCCATGCGCGCAAGCTCGACAATGGCATCACACAGCGCCCATTAAACTTGTAGATTTATTATTTCGCGATAACGGGACACGCGTCCAGGCCCGCCACCAGGGTGAGCAGCCGCGGCGACGCCTGCTCGGCCATGCACACCCACGCGACGAGCGCCCGGCCCAGCCACGTCTGGCGCGTGCACACCACCACCACGACCAACAGCGCAAAGGCCCACAGCGCCAGCACCGTGTACACGCCGCCATAGCGCAGCGCCCACTCCCAGTTGGACTCGTCCGCCGGCGGCCCGTAGCGCACGCCGCACACGCGCAGCTCGGCACACAGCAGGCCTTCGAGAAACGCGTACACCCACTGGCATATCAGCCATGCGCGATCCTGCGCGCGCTGCTTTTCCTGTAGCAGGCGCAGCCAGGGCGCTGGCCCATAGTATGGGCCGCCGCCATCCGATGCGGGCGACGACGGCGGCTCGTCGACGACGACGGGGCGGGCGCCAGGCGGGCGGCGCGGGCCGCGGCGCGGGCGCAATGTCATCGGGGTGGTGGACATTTTTGAATTTATCGCACCGGGTGGCCGTTAAATGTGCGCGGTTTAATGGTTACGAGGAGCCGGCGGCGGCGTTCTAGTTGGCGATCGTCGCCGCCGGCCCCTACTTATTGCCCGCTCAACGGGTACGGCGTGCATCCCAAAGAACGCTCGAGCAGCCTCGTGAGGTACGACACCAGATTGAATTTGTTCAGAAAGCCGAGGAATTGGGCGCCCACGAACAGTGCCAGAAAGATAAAGATCGCATAGCAGATGATGAATTTGAGCGCCGTGATCGCCGTCGACAATATGCCAATGACGGTGGTGATGGCGCCGACGATCGCGGCCAGCGTGATGGGCGTGTTCTTGAGCACGCGCTGCCGCGTCTCGGCCCATTGCGCGTCCATCGGAGCCCGCGCGTGTGTGTTGACATTGGCGCACTCACCGTCGCATTTAATACCGGCTCTTAGGTATCTGACTCGATGACAAACGATTACTATTCGGACCAAGAGGCGGCGCTGGCCGTCGAGCGCGTCGCGCGCCACCTGCACAGTCCGCCGGCGGGCGCGTACGCGTCGAGCTTCTCGGTGCTGGTCGAGGAGAACTCGGTGGGCGGCGCCAACATGGGCTGCCGCCTCGACATGCGCGCCATGTTGGAGGCATTCCCCGAGGTAGTGATCAAAAAGTTCACCGGGCTGATTGTGCGCGTGTGCGTGCCCATCGGCTCGGTGGCCGTCGAGGCGACGGCGCTGTGCTTTGAGCCCGGCTCAATCGTGATCATTGGCGCGCGCAACAGCGAGCACATGCGATTGGTGATGCACACGATGGCCGATTTGCTGCGCGCGTACGGCCACGACGTGTGCATGTCGTACATTTCGCTGGACAACAAGGTGGCGGGCGGCGCATTCGGCACGCACGTGCGCCTGGAGATGCTGCACGGCCAGCTGCCCGGCTTTGACACGGTGTACGAGCCCCTGTTCTTTCCGGGCGTCGTGTGCATGTACATCCAGCCCGACGGGCCGCCCTGCACGATGGTGGTGTTTGAGAACGGCAAGGTCCAGGTGCTGGGCATCGACGACGTGTCGGTCGCGCAGGAGCGCTTTATTCTGCTGTGCACGATGGGCAGTAGGTTCGCGGCAGACGCCAACACTGCGCGCCAAGACAACAAATCAAAGGAGCGCGACATGCGCAACCGCAATCAGCAGGCGCTGCAGAACGGCGAGGCGGCAGTGGTCGGCGCGCGCCACGGCATGAAGGCCGTGCGCGAGATCTCGGCCTATCTGGCGCAGAATCGCCACAGGGCCGACGACACCACGTTCCATCGGCAGGTGCGCCAGCAGCTCACCACGCTGATGGCCGCGTCGACCGCCACAAAGAAGCGCGCGCTTGACGACGCGGACTTGGACCTTGAGGATATATAAATTAAACGCGCCCGGCGGGCTTTCATTAAACCATATCAATGCAATGTCACGCGCTGCTGTTGGCCGTATTGCTGCTGGCGACGGGGTCACGCGCGCTGCAATTTCACGCATACGTGCGCCAGCCGGCCGCGGTGCCCCAAAATGTGACCATGGCGATGAGCGGCGCTGCGATTGAGAGCTTTGACGAGGGCGACGTGGGCGCGCTGTACGTGTTTGACGCGACGAGCGCGCAGAGCGTGCACGACCAGCTGGCCGGCTGGTACGGCGTCGCGCCCAACCAGACCGATGCACAGCGCAAGCGCTCGGTCACTGAGATCCATGGCGCCCAGTTCTTCATTGCCCAAGTGCGCACAGTCTCGTCGCGCTACACTGCCCAATCGTGGGGGCTGGATCGCGTCGACCAGCGCGCGCGGCCCCTGGACGGCCTGTACTCGCCAATGTCGGGCGACGACGGCACTGGCGTTACGGCGTGGGTCGTGGACACGGGCATCGACACCACGCACGCCGAGTTTGTGGGGCCCTCGGCCACCTACCGCGCACAGAACGTCTATGCGGCCTATTCGCCGGCTTACGACTGCGATGGCCACGGCACGCACGTGTCGGGCACGATCGGCGGCCTGAACTATGGCGTGGCACGCAATGTGCAGTTGCGCGGCATCAAGGTGCTGAACTGCGCCGGCGCGGGCACCACGTACACGGTGGCGCAGGGCCTGCTCTATGTGCTGGCCCACTTGACTGGCGCCGACGTAGTGAATCTGTCGCTGGGCTATGGCGCGCGCGACTCTGCGATCGAGGCCATCATCAACGATCTGATGGCGGCGCACGTCGTGGTGGTCGCCGCCGCAGGCAACTCTGCAGTATCGGCGTGTTCGCACTTTCCGAGCGCACAGGTCGGCGTCATCTCGGTGGCGTCCACGGACTCGCTCGATCAGCGTTCGTCGTTTAGCAACTTTGGCTCGTGCGTCAACCTGTTTGCGCCCGGATCGCTGATCACGTCGGCGCGCATGGGCGGCGGCTCGATCGTGATGAGCGGCACGTCGATGGCCACGCCCCACGTGGTGGGCGCCGCCGCACTGATTCTCCAGAACAACCCGTCGTACACCAGCGCACAGGTGTGGGACGCAATTTTGGCGCGCGCCACCACGGGGGTGGTGGTGAACGAGG
>Ga0315287_10002343_pt1 | contig 17917 bp, 9 predicted proteins | sample YL17G11_0_MG_FD_205037 | JGI IMG/M metagenome (GOLD analysis project Ga0315287, IMG submission 205037) | Sediment microbial communities from Yellowstone Lake, YNP, Wyoming, USA - YL17G11_0 | ecosystem: Environmental > Aquatic > Freshwater > Lake > Sediment | place: USA: Wyoming | collected...
GGAGTGGCGGAACGGTAGACGCGCGGGACTTAAAATCCTGTATCCGTTAAGGATGCGCGGGTTCGAATCCCGCCTCCGGCACCATTGGTGAACCACGGTCGACGAGGCTCGGATGCCCGAGCCTGTCAAGGGAGTCAACAGCCGAGCAGACACTGCGGCAGCCAACGTCCTCGCTCTTGCAGCCTCCGACCCCTTCCTGGACCACCCTACCGCACGCCCCCACCAAGCTTCCCGTGATCCGAAGAACGCGCCGCCACCTTGCTGCCAGGACGACGGCCGACTGTCATTCCGCTGCGAATGCCGTTGATGTGTCGGGCATGCCCCCAACTGTTGGCCATCGTGACCGGTCCGGGGGCTGTTGACACCCTCTCCGCGGGGACTATCCTCAATGTTTAGGAAGAGAACATCGCCATGAGTGAGCGCTCGAAGCCCTCGGGAGTGCTGCCTCGCCTCCTCGGCCGGAGGATGGAGGGGGAGTGGGAGGCGTTCCTCGGGGAGTTCGCGCCGCTGATCCTGCAGGTCGCCCACCTCTTCGAGCGCGACGCCGACCGCGTGCAGGACTGCTTCCTCTTCGTCTGCGAGCGGCTGCAGCGCGACGACCTGCGGCGCATCCGCCGCTTCCGGGAGGACGGGCCGGCGTCGTTCGCCACCTGGCTGCGCGCCGTGGTGCGCCGGCTGTGCCTCGACTGGCGGCGGCACCGCTTCGGGCGTTACCGCCTGCCCCGCGCCATCGCGCGCCTCTCGGACCTCGACCAGGAGGTCTTTCGCTGCATCCACCTCCGGCACCTGTCGGAGAACGAGACGTTCCACTGCGTGAAGGCGCTGTGGCCCGCCCTGACCCGGCCGCAACTCGGCGACGCCGCCGCGCGCGTCGCCCGCGGCCTGCGCGGCCTTCAGTCGTGGCTCCTCCTGGTCCGACGGCCACGGCTGCAGTCGCTCTCGGAGGCGCCGCCCAACGAGGACCCGGCGGACGGTGAGGCCAGCCTGGTCGACCCGGCCGCCGACCCCGAGCGCAACACCGCGAACCACGAGCGTGCCCTGGCGCTCGGCCTCGCTTTCGACCGTCTCCCGCCCCGTGCCCGTCTCCTCGTCCGGCTGCGCTACGGGCAGGAGCTCGGCCTCGAGGAGATCGCGCGCCTCACTGGGCTCACGGGCGCGTCCCAGGTCGAGCGGCAGATCCAGCGGGCGCTAGAGGAGCTGCGGGCGATGATGGGCGCGGAAGTCCCGGCCGACGTGTCCGTGCAAGAGGAGTGAGGGTTGCCATGAGCGAGCACGACCTCACCGCCCTGATTCCACCCGCGAGCCGGTCGGGCGCGCGGCGCGGCCGACGCTGCCCCGACGAGGCGAGGCTCGCCGCCTTCGTCGACGGGACGCTCGCGGACGTCGCGCGCGACCGCATGTCCGACCACCTGGCGGACTGTGCGTTCTGCTGCGGTCAGGTGGGGTTTCTCGTGCGCGCCGCCGAGCTCGGACCGCCCCCGGCGGTGCCGGCGGAGTTGCTCGCCCTGGCGCAGGGCGAGCGCGCCTCGTTGGTCCGCCATCTTCGCCCCGCCGCCGTGCTGGTCGCCGCCGTCACGGTGGTGGCGACGATGCTCCTGGTCGTTCAGCGAGAACGTCAGGGCTCCATCTCGACCCTCCCCACCGACGCTGGGCCGAATGTTGCGACCCCGGCCCCACCTGCCGCCGAGCGGGCGGTCCGCACCGGCCGCAGCCCCGCGGATACGACCTGGATCGTGCGCCCGTTCGAAGGCGAGACCGTCCCGCGGTCGGCGCTCGAGTTTAGCTGGCAGGAGGCGCCCGGCGCGCTCTTCTACACGGTGCAGCTCGTCGACGCGAGGGGCGACGTCGCCTGGGAGGGCCGCACGGAAGGCGCGAGCCTCCGGGTCTCCGCCGGCGCCGCGCTCGCCCCGGGCAAGCGTTACTTCGCGTGGGTCATTGCCCACCTCTCAAGCGGCGCGACCGTGCGGTCGCCCGCGGTGGGCTTCCGTCTCGCCCCGGGATAGTCCCGAGCCCTCCGGGAAGGAGGCCGATGTACGCGCCGTTCCGTCCTGTTGTCCGGAGCGTCCCTCCACCCCCAAACGGAGCGCGGGCGCCCTCGCCCGCGCGTCCGAGGCGCTCGTTTGCCTGCCCTCGCATGAGGGCGCCGGCGGGGGCGCCGGCGCCCCCGATGACTTTCATGGTCCGCGAGTCTCGCCTCATGAGGATTGCCGTGGCCGCGCTCGCGGGCGCGCTGGTGAGCGGTTTCGTGGCGGGCGCGGCCCAGGAGGCGCCCGGCGATCTCCTGGCGAAGGCGCGTCAGGCGTACGAGACCGAGGGGCCGGCCGCAGCCCTGCCGCTGTTCGAGCAGGCGCTCGCCGGCTACCGCGCCGCCGGCGACCGGCGCGGCGAGGCGATCACGCTCGGGCTGGTCGGCAACTGCCACAAGCGCCTGGGCGACCTCGACCGGGCGCTGGAGGAGCTGCGGCAGGCGCTGGCGATCAAGCGCGAGCTCGGCGACCGGCTCGAGGAGGGCAAGACGTTGAGCCACCTCGGCCTCGTCTTCTGGGAGCGCGGCGAGTACCCCGAGGCGATCCGCCACCTCGACGAGGCGGCGGCGATCGGCCGCGAGGTGAACGAGCCGAAGCTCGAGGGCTCGGCACTCAACAACCTCGCCCTGGTCTACGACGAGCTCGGCGACTACACGCGCAGCTTGGCCGAGTACCGCCGCGCCCTCGAGCTGTACCGCCGCACCGACTTCCCGCGCGGCGAGGGGGACACGCTGGGCAATATCGGCGGCGTCAGCCTCCTGCTCGGCCGCTACCGCGAGGCGATCGGCTACTACCGGCAGGCGCTGGCGATCAGCACGCGACTCGGCGACAAGCCGGCGATGAGCCAGGACCTCGGCAACCTCGCCCTCTGCCACGCCGGCCTCGGCGAGGCGGTCGAGGCGATCTCCGACTACGACCGCGCCACGACGCTCGCCCGCGAGGCGGGCCTCGCCAAGGAGGAGGCCGACTGGCTCAGGGGCAAGGGCGCGCTGCTCGTCCAGACCGGCCGGCACAGCGAGGGCCTCGAGCTCATGAGCCGCGCCCTGGCGCGCTACGAGGCGTCGGGGCTGCGGCGCGAGCGCGCCGAGACGCTCGAGCAGCTCGCGTCGCTCGACCTCGAGCTCGGCGACCTCGCCGCCGCCGAGGAAAGCCTGCGCCAGTCCCTCGCGGGTGCCCGCGCGATCGGGAACGCGCGCGGGGTGCTCAATGGGCTCGTCGCGCTCGGCGAGATCGAGCGGCACCGCCAGCGCCCCGACCAAGCCGCGGCGCTGTTCCGCGAGGCGCTCGAAGGGGCGCGGTCGGCGGGCGATCGCGGCCTCGAGTCGGCGTGCCGGATCCGGCTCTCGTTCGCCCTTGCCGACTCCGGCCAGCTCGCGGAGGCGCGCGGCGAGGCCTCCACGAGTGTCGACCTCGCGCTCCGCGAGGGCGCCACCCTTGTCGAGGCCGAGGCCCGCTTCGCGCTCGGCGAGGCGGAGCGGCGGCTCGGCCACGCCGCGCCGGCGCTCGAGCAGTACACCGCCGGCGAGCGGCTGGTGGGAGGGCTCGGCGAGCCGGATGTCGCCTGGCGACTGGCGCACGGGCGCGGCCGCGCGCTCGAGGCGCTGAGCCGCAGCGCGGATGCGGTCGAGGCGTACCGCCGCGCGGTGGCGCTGATCGAGACGGTGCGCGGGAGGCTGCGCGAGGAGCGCTCCCGCGCCGGCTACATCGAGGAGCGCTACGAGGCGTACGTCGACCTCGTCCGCCTCCTCCTGCGCACCGGTCATCAGGATGAGGCGTTCTCGGCCAGCGAGCGGCTGCGGGCGCGCAGCTACCTGGACCTCCTGTCGGCTGACCGCGACCCTGGCCTCACGCCCGCCCAACAGGCCAGGGCGGCCGAGTTGAGGCAGCGCATTCGCACCCTGGAGCGGGCGCTCGACGCGGAAGTCCGCGACCATGGCAGCGAGCGGCGGCAGGCGGCCGTGTTGTTCTCGTCCGAGCTGGCCGCCGCCGAGGCGGAGTACGAGACGTTCCTCGCCTCCCTGCGCGGCACCGACCCGGCGCTCGCGGCGGCGTGGTCGCTCGCCATCCCGCCGGTGGCGTCGATCCGCGCCGCTTTGCCCGCCGACGCCGCCCTGATCGAGTTCGTCGTCGGCGACGACGAGACGGTGGCCTTCGTGCTCACGCGCGAGCGCCTGCACGCCCACGTCACGCGCGTCCCGCGCCGCGACCTGACGGCGAAGGTCACTCTCCTGCGCGAGCTCGTCCTGCGCGGCGGCGACGACTGGCGGGCCCCGGCGGCGAGCCTCGCCGGGCACCTCGTCGAACCGCTGGAGCGGGCCGGCTGGCTGGAGGGCGGGTCGCGGCTCTACCTGGTGCCGCACGGGATCCTGCATCACCTGCCGTTCGCGCTGCTGCCGCTTGGGGCCGGGCAGCGGCTGCTCGTCGAGGAGCACGAGCTGACCGTGCTCCCCGCGGCGGGCGCCCTCGTCCTGCCGGCCGCCGCGCGGCACCCGCGGGGTGCCGTGCTCGCTGCCGCCCCGAGCGCCGCGCGGCTGCGCCACGCCGACGCGGAGGCGCGCGCGGTGGCCGACTCGTTTGGCGAGCCGCGCCTGCTCCTGCTCGGGGAGGCGGCCACGGAGAACGCCTTCAAGGACGCCGCCGGCGGCTTCAGGGTGATCCACCTCGCCACCCACAGCCGCTGGAACCGCCTCAACCCGCTGCTGTCCGGCCTCGAGTTCGAGCCTTCGGCGGGCGACGACGGGCGCCTGGAGGTGCACGAGATCCTCGGCATGCGCCTCCAGGCGTCGCTGGTCACGCTCTCCGCCTGCGAGACGGCGCTCGGCAGCGACCTGCTCGGCTCGGTCCCCTCCGGCGACGACTTCGTCGGCCTGACGCGCGCCTTCCTGCACGCCGGCAGCGGCGCCGTCCTCGCCAGCCTGTGGGAGGTCGGCGACCGCCCGACGCTCGAGCTGATGCGCGCGTTCTATCGCCGCCTCGCCGCCGCCGGCCCGGCCGCCGCCCTCGCCGCGGCGCAGCGGTCGATGCTGGCCGGCGGCGATGCGTCACTCTCTGACCCGGTCAACTGGGCCGCCTTCGTCCTCGTCGGGGGAACCCCCGCCGGCCCGCTCGTGATAACCGGAACAAACGCGTCCGTGAAAGTGCAATAGGAGGACAAGACCATGCGAAGCGTCCCCTCAACCCGCGGCACCAACGCCAGCCTGGTCGGCCTCCTGCTCCTCGCCGGCCTGCTCGTCTCCACCCTGCCGGCGCAGGCCCAGGCCATCAAGGTCACCTCCGCCGTGCCGGACACCACCGAGCAGGGCACCGTCGACCTCGTCGTCGCGATCGGCGGTGACAACTTCGGCAAGAACTCGAAAGTCTCCTTCTTCGTCACCGGCACCACCAACCCGGGCGGCCTCACCGTCAAGAGCGTCAAGTTCAAGGACTCGAAGAACCTCGACGCCACCATCGACGTCGCTCTCGACGCCCAGACCCAGTTGAAGTTCGACATTCAGGTCCAATCCGGCTCCCGCACCGGCAAGGGCACCGAGCTGTTCAAGGTGCTGGTGAAGCAGAATGGCGAGATCCCGCCGGGCAGCGTGCTCGACCTCCAGGCAACGGCGGTCACCTTCAACACCGCGACGTTCAGCTGGACGGCACCGGCCGACGACGGCTACGACCCGACGAGCGGACCCGCGGTCCAGTACACCTTCTACGTCCGCAAGGGGTACGACGCGGCGACCCCCGACTGCGGTCCGTTCACCGTGGATGTCCCCCTTGGCCCTGGCGATCCCTGCGGCCTCTACTACTACACAACAGTCGCTCCCTCCGAACCTGGGATGACCGAAACCTTCGTCCATGGCTACCTCGCTCCGGGCACCCAGTACTGGGCGATGGTGCGCACCCGGGACGACGCGACCCCGACCGCCCAGTGGTCGGTGCTGGCCGACGACCTGGCGCACCAAATCCCCTTCACCACGGCGGAGTTCCCTGAGACCAACTGGGTCGTCGAGAGCGTGGACCCGGCAAGCACGGGCGGCGAGGCGGGTGACCCGCAGCTCGACTTCGACCCGGCCGGCCACCCCGTGCTGCTCTACGTGATCGACGGGGCAGGCAGACTCGCCACCTGGGACGGCAGTGGCTGGGCGTTCGAGCCGGTGGGCGCCGCCCTCAGCGGCGCCTCCTGCGACTTCGGGTTCGATCCCGCGTCCGGCCAGGCCTCGATCGCCGCGACGATCTTCAACGGGAACAGGTTCAAGTACTCCCTGGTGTTCTACCGCCGCACCGGCGCGACCGCGGACCCCTGGGCCGCCGAGCCTGTCGCGACCGGCAGATTCGAGGGAACTGGCATTCTCCGCTTCAACCCGTCCAACTCCCGCGCCACGATCGCCTACCCCTTCATGAGAGGAGCCAACCAGGTGATACAGGTGGCCGAGCGGATCGGCACCACGTGGACCAGCGAGGAGGTCGCAGCAACCGCTTTTCGCCGTCTTTTCGGCCTCGCGTTCGACGCCGGAGGCAACCCGGCCGTGACGTTCTCCCACGCCCCCGACAGCTCGCACCAGGAGCTGGGCTTCGCGGTCCGGCAGGGGGCGTCGTGGCCGCTGGAGATCGCCGACCCCGGCCCCGGCGCGCCGCTCACCTGGATGACCCACAACGCGCTCGCCCTCGACCCCGTCCGGGGAGACTTCGCCGCCGCTGCCGTGTTCTCCGAGCCTGTCGGAAGCAGCGAGCACGCGCAGTTGAGGTACTGCGAGCGGGCCGCGGGGTCCTGGACCTGCACGACCCTGGCCGAGACCCACCAGGGCTTCGGGAACCTGTCGCTTGCCTTCAGCGCCGACGGCACCGCGCACCTCACCTACCAGGACTCAACGACAGCCAGGTTCGACGCCCTCCGTCCCTCCGGCGGGGCCTGGACGAATGAGGTCGTCGACTGGAACATCGGCAGCAAGGCGGACCTCGTCATCGGCCCGGACGGCCAGCCCGGCATCGCCTACCGCGGGCGCTTCAACGCGGTGACGTACCTGAGCCCACCGGACCCTGTGCGTTTCGCGCGGCGGACGCCCACGCCGTAGCCTCAGCATCAAACGCTCCCCTACGATGGGGGACGCGAAAGCAGCAACGGGGGCGCTCGAGCGGGTTCGCGGCTCAGCGCCCCGGCGGTTGTCGGCGGTCCTCCGCGTCAGCCCTTCGGATAGGTGCCCGGCCCAACGATTCTGACGATCTTGGACAGGCGCCGCTGTCCTGGCCGTCACTCATGACCACCAACCCCGGCGGCATCACCGTCAAGAGCGTCCGCTACAAGGACTCGAAGAACCTCGACGCCACCATTGACGTGGCGCCGGACGCCCAGACCCAGGTGAAGTTCGACATCCAGGTCCAGTCCGGCACCCGGACCAGCAAGGGCACCGAGCTGTTCTGCGTCAAGAAGCCAGTCGTGCCGCAGGTCCCGGCGGACCCGCACATCGCGTTCTTCAGCAGCGACGCCCACGGTCACTACATCGATGTCTGCAATGGCGACGGCCAGCGGGCCACGGTATCTACACGGACCCGGCGATGACGGTGCACCGCTCGCTCTCGCCGGCCCGCGACAGCGTGGCCTTCATCGCCACTGCCGGGCCGCCTGGCGGCAAGCTCATGACCGCGGGCGTCACGGTCGTGAGCGGCAACGTCGCCGCGAGCCCTGCCCAGGTCCTGTACCAGACTCCCTTGGGTGTCTCCTACCCGGCCTGGTCGCCCGACGGGCCGAGCATCGCGTTCGTGGACTGGGATGACAGCGACGACTATTTCATCGAGGTGGTGCCGTCTTCCGGCCTGCAGCCCGGAGAGTCGCCCACCAGGCTCTACACGGCCCCCCACCCGCTGGCACTGAACCAGCCGGAGTGGAGCCGCGCCGGAGACCGACTGTTCTTCACAGAGTACAACCAGGACGTCCCCGGCTCCTACGTCATCAAGGCGCTGGACCTGGACGTTTACGGCAACCCCTCCGGTACCGAGCTGATCCTCTCGGATCCCAGGTTCGGTAACGGCTGCGGGGAAGTGTCGGTGGCCTGGACGCGGCCGAGCCTTGCCTTCGGCGCAGGAGGCTACATCTACGTCCTCGACCTCGACACAGGATCCGTCACGCCCATCTGCGGCGGCGGCGCACCGGCGTGGTCGCCGGACGACTCGATGATCCTCTTCAGCATTACGTCGAAGGGGAAGACAGTGCTGCAGACGATCACACTCGCCACGGGCCCGATCACGACGATCGGCGCCGGCTCGGACCCGGACTGGAAGTAGCCCGCGGTAATGATGCACTTCGGTCGTCGGCCCCGTGCCCCACGCGCGGGGCCGTCGTACTCGGATTCCTTACTTCTAGGGGCGTGGTCGCCCCGGCACCTCCGGCCTCGGTGCCCGCGCCTGCGGCGCTGCCAGCGCTTCACGGGGGTTCTCAATGGACCCCGGTGCGGATTGCGTCCGCAGATCTTGATGCCGCAGCCAGTGTGAGGTCGACGATCTCTCCACCCTCACGCTGATGAGAAGCTTCTACGGACTGCTGTCCGGGTCCGACCCGGCGGCCGCCCTGGCGGGCGGGCAGCGCCGCCTCCCCGCGGACCCGGCGCATGCCCACCCCTACCACTGGGCCGCCTTCGTGGTCGTCGGGGCGGCGCGACGGGGGCTTGAGTGAACGGTAGCCAGCGCTTGTCCGTGAAAGAAGATCAGAGCAGCACGACTGCCGGCCGGCGACGGCGCCGGCACAAAGGAGAAGACAGTGAGACCAACTACTCCTTGTTCGCCTTTCCCGGCGCTGCCAGTCAGGCATGCTTTCGCCGGCACGGTGGCTTTCGCTCTCGCAGTAGCAGGTTCGTATGTCGCAGCGACCCCGTCGTCCGCCTGCGAGCTCAACCTGGTGGTGCCGATCTACGACGGGCAAACCTGGACCGGGGGATGCAACGTCCGCATCAACGGTGTCGTCTGGCCCGAGGACGGGTGCCCGCCCGTCGCCCGGATTCACTGGAACTGGGGGGACGGGAGCTCCGGCGACCAGTGGTTCCCCGCGGCGCACACCTACCAGACGAGCGGCACCTACAGGGTGACCGTGACACCCTACGACGCGGTGGGTGGGAGCACCAGCCAGGTTCTCGACATGGTGCTGGGAACCTGCGACCCCATGGGGCCGGTCGACCCCACGCTCTATGCCACGGACTTCCAGTCGTTCAGCTACGGGAACGTCAACAACCAGGACGGCTGGCAGGTCGGGGCGCTGAGCTGCCCGAGTTGCCCGTACACCGATCCCGGCAGCCCCGACGGCTGGATCGTCGATACCGGCAGCGGGCAGAAGGCCGCGCAGGTGCGCGCCGCGCCCGGCTGGGGCGACGAGGTCGGACGCTACTACCCGCCGGCAACCAGGCGGTTCGTCGCCATCGCGCTGGACTTCCAGACGAGAGACGGCGGGGGGCCGTTCTGGTTCATGGACAACAAGCAGCACGGTCAGACGATGCTCGAGGCGCTGTACTTCTGGCCCTGGTGGATCCGCAGCGACGCGACCCCCGGCATCGGCGGCTCGCCGCACCTTCCGGACCAGTGGCACCGCACCGGGATCGAGGTCGATCAGCAGACGAGCAGGATCATCGGCTACTTCTTCGATGGCGCCTGGAAGCCGGACGACGACTCGCAAGGTTCCTTCGGGGCCACCAGCCACAGCCTGTTCTATTTCCGCGGCATTGGGGCCGGCGAACGCCTGTGGGTCGATAACCTGTCCGTCTCGGAAAGCGACGTTCCCCGGTCGGCGCGATTCGCCGCCCGGGAGTTGGGCCAGGTTAACTGGGCACTGCCCCCCGCGGCGTTCCAGAACGCCAATCTCCAGCGCGCTTTCGGTCAGAAGATCTCCGAGATCCTCACGCTCACCCGGGCCGGCGCCTTCAGCGATGCCGCCGAGAAGCTGCAGCACGACATCCTGGCGAAGACCAACGGTTGCGCCGACATCGGGCGTCCGGACCGCAACGACTGGATCGTCGACTGCGCCAGCCAGCAGACGCTGCGCCCGGCCGTCGAGCGACTGCTGCGCCTCCTCGGGCACATCGAGTGACGAGGTGCGCGTCATGAGGCTCGCAAACCCTCGACAGACGAAGGTAGGACGAGGTGGTCAGGAGGAGGAGGTGTCGTCATGAGAATCCGCTTTGCCGGCTTGCTGGTTGCAATGGCAATGGTGCTGTTCGGAAGCAGCCCGGCGCCGGCGCAGGACCATAGCACTGGTGGGCCCTACACCGTCGATGCCAACACGCTGCTGCTGCTCCACTTCGACGGCAGTTACGTGGGCGCGCAAGGGCAGGTGCCCTCGAACGCCATTGGCAGCTTCGAACTGGGCAGGTTCGGTCAGGGTGTCAACGCAACACCCCAGGACTACTCCTGGCTCGAGTACCCCGCCGCCGGCAACATCGACTGGCAGGCCGGCACGCTCGAGTTCTGGGTCAAACCCAACTGGAACGGGAACGACAACGCGCAACACACCCTGTTCTCGGCCTACGGATCGTTCCGCAACAACCACCTCGTGATCTGCAAGGACGGAGCGAACAACCTGCGCTTCCTGTTCTGGGACGGGAGCGGCGTGGAGTACGGCATCTTCGCCACAACCTCGAGCTGGGTGGCCGGCGAATGGCATTACATCGCCGTCACATGGGAGGCGACCCAGATCGCTCTCTACGTCGATTTCGAGCTACAGCAGAGCTTGGCGGTAGCGCTTCCACAGATGACGTTCCAGACGTTGAACTTCAGCCACTCGGTGGGAGACCAGACGCCGCCTTGGGGCTGGGGCCCGAACGCGGTTGTCGACGAGTTCCGCATCAGCAACATCGTGCGCTCCTTCGAGGCATCACCGCCGTCGGGAATCCCGGCGAGCGAGCACAATGCCTTGGTCGCCATCTACAACAGCACTGAGGGGCCCCACTGGAACTGGAGTGCCAATTGGCTTGGCCCGGCAGGGACCGAGTGCACGTGGGCCGGGATCACGTGTAACGCGGACGGGACGCACGTGACGCGCGTCCATCTCTCATGGAACAACCTCACCGGCAGGCTGCCGGAGGCCATCGGAGACCTGACAGAGCTCGAGTTTTTCGCGGTCGACTACAACCCGCTCCTTGGCCCGATCCCCGCCGCGATCCGTTACTGGACGAAGATCAAGTTCATCAGCTTCGGGGCCACCTTCATGACTGGGGCATTCCCCGGGGACCCGTGGCCGTACCTGCCTGAACTGGAGACCCTCTACCTTCAGATTGCGTTGAGCGGCCCAATTCCTGAGAGCTTCGGCAGCCTCACGAAGCTGAAGAGCTTCAGCATTCACGGAGCCAGCGGCATCACCGGACAGCTCCCTGAGAGCATGAAGAACCTCACGGCTCTTGAGCTCCTCGATCTTGGGGGCGCGGGAGGGATCACTGGGCCAGTACCGGCTTGGTTGGGCGATTTCACCAACCTCCGCACACTCGGCCTGGAAGTCAACCAGTTCAGCGGCGACATCCCGTCTGAGCTCGGCAGGCTCCACAACCTCGAGTATCTGTCGCTGGGCAACAATGCCCTGGATGGCGACCTCTACAACGCCGACGGGCAGACGACATGGCTCGATGGATTGCCCAACCTGAAGGCCTTCGGCGCTGCCAACAACCGGCTCACCGGTACGATCCCGGCAGCTTTCGGCGCCATGATCCAGCTCGAGAGCCTCGACTTGAGGGGCAATCAGTTCCTCTCCGGCACAATTCCCCCGGTCCTTGGCGGCCTTTCAAACCTTCAGTACCTCTGGCTGAACTTCAATCAACTTACGGGCCCGATCCCACCTGAGCTTGGTGGCCTCTCGAAACTCAAGTATCTCGAGCTATCCGGTAACGGTCTTTCGGGTGGAATTCCCTGGGAGCTTGGGTCGCTCGCGGACCTGGAGTTTCTCAATCTGGCGGGGAACCCACTCGGGGGGACGATCCCGCCCGAGCTCGGCAATCTCCGCAAGCTCCGCTACCTCGGTCTCTACTACGACCAACTCGAGGGCGAGCTTCCGGCGTCTCTTGGGGGTCTAGGGGAACTGCGGACGTTGTGGGTCGAGGCTAACCAGATGTCCGGCCAAATTCCGCCCGAACTGGGAAACCTCACCAATCTGGAGGACCTGCGGCTCCCAGGCAACGGATTCGAAGGGTCGATTCCAGCCACGCTTGGCAACCTCTCAAAGCTCGGTTCCCTGATCCTCTGGCGCAACCACCTGTCAGGGCCAATCCCGGCCTCGCTGGGCAACCTCTCGAACCTGCAGGCTCTGCACCTGTGCGGGAACATGCTCAGCGGGCCTCTGCCGTTTGAGCTGACCCGTTTGGTCAACCTGCAACCGACTTGGTTGCTTCTCGACTACAACGCGCTGTTCACCGACGACCCCGTCCTTCGTGAGTTCCTCAATACCAAGCAAAGTGGCGGCGACTGGGAGCGGACCCAAACCGTGGCGCCCACCAACGTCGCGATCGGCACCGTGACTCAGGACTCCGTCGAGGTGACCTGGACTCCGATTCGCTACACCTGGAACGGCGGCGGCTATCGGGTCCTCGTCGGCACCTCGCCGGGCGGCCCGTACTCGCTGGCCGGCACCACGGCCGACAAGAGAGCGGACAGGCTGACGGTCGGTGGGCTGCCCTTTGGGCCGCTCTACTTCTTCGTCGTCCAGACGGTGACCTATCCACACGGCGACAACCCGAACACCGTCGAGAGCGAGTACTCGGCGGAGGTCGCTGCCCAGACCCTGCCGCCACCGTCCACGGTCACCATCAACGATGTTGCCGTGACGGAGGGGAACGAGGGCATGGGCATCGCTCAGTTCTTCGTCACCCTCTCGGAGCCTGCGACACAGCAAGTGACCGTGTCGTTCGTGACCGGAGATCTCACGGCGACGGCGGGCAGCGACTACCTGCCGGTCTCGGGAGAGCTGTCCTTCAACCCGGGCGAGATCGCCAAGACCGTCGACGTGCCGGTGATCGGCGACATCGTGCAGGAGCCCGACGAGACCTTCGTGGTCATGCTGACCGGCGCCAGCAACGCCGACATCACCAAGCCCGAGGGCCGCTGTGCGATCGTCAACGACGACGTCAACATCCCCCTCTCCGAGCGCGACGCTCTGATCGCGATCTACAACAGCACCATCGGTCCGAACTGGTTACGCCGGGACAACTGGCGCAACGCCGACGACACCGACTTCAACGCTCCGGGCACCGAGTGCACGTGGTTCACTGTCACCTGCAACGCCGAGCAGTCGCACGTCGTCTCCGTCTGGCTCGGGTGGAACAACCCCGCGGGCGTCCTGCCGCCCGAGGTTGCATACCTCACCGAGCTGCAGGCGTTTGTGACCGCCCCTGGAGCCATGAGCGGACAGGTCCCACTGACCTTCGCGACGCTTTCGAAGATGCGATACCTCGACCTCAACTGGAACGCCTACACCGGTGACATCGCCCCGATCCTGCAGGGAATGCCACTGCTCGAAGACCTGCGGCTGCTCAACAACCACTTCTCCGGCGAGGTGCTTCCCACCATCCTCGGCTGCTCGCGCCTGCGCATCCTTCTGCTCAGCGGAAACGAGTTCACGGGTGAGATTCCACCGCAGCTCGGCGACCTGCAGAACCTCGAGTCTCTTGCGCTGGGTTTCAACCGCTTCAGTGGGCGGGTCCCTGACACCCTCGGCAGACTGGCCAGGCTCCAAGGCCTCGAGCTCTACAACAACGAATTCATCGGTACCCTCCCGGAGCAGCTTGGCCAGCTCACGGCGCTGACGGGCCTGTCGCTGGGCAACAACCGGCTGCTGGACGCCGGCCCAGTGCCGGCCTGGGCCGCCGGGCTTACGAATCTGACCTACCTCGACCTGCGTGACATGAACCTGACCGGGCCGATTCCAGCGTTCCTTGGGAACCTGACTCACCTCCGGAACCTCTACCTGCAGCAGAACCACCTCACCGCGCCGCTGCCTGCCGAGCTCGGCAGCCTCGCCAATCTCTACTCGTTCTTCGTCGGCGGGAACGCGCTCGTCGGCGCCATCCCGACCTCGTTCCTGAACCTCGTCACGCTCACGGAGTCGGACCTGACGTACAACGGGCTCCACGCGGATGATCCGGACCTCGCGGCACTGCTTGCCCGAACGCAATGCTGCAACTGGGACTGGACCCTGTTCCAGACGGTCCCGCCCACCGACGTCTCGGCGACCGCCGTCGGCCCGGACTCGGTTCAGGTCTCGTGGACGCCGATCCCCTACACAGGCGACACTGGGGGCTATCGGGTCTTCCACAGGACGAGTCCAGGCGAGCCGTACACGCTCTACGGCATGACGTCGGACAAGACGGCCGCCTCCATGCTGGTGAGCGGCCTGGCGCCCGGCGTCCAGCACCTCTTCGTCGTCCAGAGCGTGACGCTCCCGCATGCGTCCAACAGCAACACCGTCGAGAGCGAGTACTCGGCGGAGGTCAGCGCGGCGATGTCTTGGCCGCTGCCTGCGCTCGCCATCGACGACGCCGGCGTGATCGAGGGCAACAGCGGCACCACGACGGTCCGTCTCCAGGTCAATCTCTCCGAACCGTACCCCGAGATCGTTACCGTCGATTACGTCACCGAGGATGGCACCGCACTCGTCGGACTCGACTACCTGCCGGCCTCCGGCACCCTCGTGTTCAATCCGGGCGAGCTGAGCGCCCCGATCGACGTGCAGGTGATCGGCGATCTTCTCGAAGAGCCGTCCGAGACCTTCATTGTCTTTCTCCACAACGTCGCCGGCGCCACAATCGCGCGCTCGCCCGGGATGGTCACCATCGTCAACGACGACGTCAACATCCCGGCGTCCGAGCGCGACGCGCTGATCGCGCTCTACGACAGCACCAACGGGCCACACTGGAACAATCGCACCAACTGGCGCAACGCGGATGACACCGACTTCAACGCCCCCGGAACCGAGTGCACGTGGGCTGGGATCGGCTGCAACGCGGACCAGACTCACGTCACGGCGATCAACCTCTGGTGGAACAACATGACCGGCAATCTCGCCACAAACTGGGGGTTGTGGATTCCTTCCCTTGCGCATCTTGAGATCTTCAGCGTCTACGCAAACGCCGTGACCGGAGCGATTCCGAAGGAGTTCGGAGCCCTCTCCGCCCTCAGAGAACTCACGTTCGACTTCAACCAGTTCGACGGACAGGTCCCCATGGAGCTCTGCAGCTCGCGCAGCGTACAAAGACTAGCCCTGGGCTTCAACAAGCTCTCGGGGCCCATCCCCGAATGCCTCGGGGACATGACGCAGCTGATCGCGCTCGAAACCTTCAACAACGAGTTCACGGGAAATCTCCCCGACAGTCTCGGCAACCTCACCTCGCTGCAGTTCCTCTCGCTGGGGAACAACCTTCTCCTGGACGACGACGCGGTCCCCACCTGGCTGGCTGGTCTGACGGCGGTGAAATACCTGGACCTTCGCGCAATGAACCTCACGGGCACGGTGCCCGTCTTCCTGACCGGCATGCACAACCTCGAGAATCTCTACCTCTCGGGCAACAAGCTGACGGGCGTGATCCCCCCCGAGTTCGGCGGCATGATCGGACTGAAGGAGCTGTACCTAGATTGGAACCGGTTGACCCGCGGGATCCCTCTCGAGCTTGGCAACATGACCGCCATCAGGGTGCTCTCTCTCGGTGATAACCCGCTCGGCGGTACGATTCCAGAGACGCTGGGCCAGCTCTCCGAGCTGTATGCCTTGGGCGTGGTCAACGCCAACCTGGAGGGGCCAATCCCGGAGAGCTTCGGGAACCTGAAGAAACTCTGGGGCATTAGCCTTTTCGGCAATCACCTCTCGGGTCCTATCCCGGCATCTCTTGGCGGCGCCTCGTCGCTGGAGCTGATCTGGCTCTATGCCAACGACCTCGAGGGTCCCCTCCCACCGGAGCTCGGACAGCTCTCGAAGCTCAGGACCCTGCACCTGGGGGACAACAGGCTCACTGGTCGGCTACCCGCGGAGCTGGGCAACTTGACGAACCTCTATCAGTTGCAGCTCGGCGGCAACGCGTTCACCGGGCCGGTACCATCCTCGTTGCTCAACCTCACCGGGCTGTGGGATGGGTGGTCACGGCTCTCGTTCAACGCCCTGCACACCGACAACCCGGCGCTGGCGGCCTTCCTGGACAGAATCGAGTGCTGCGGGTGGCACTTCACCCAGTACCAGACGATTCCTCCGGCGGACGTGATGGTGACCCGAGTGGGCACCGACTCGGTGCAGCTCGCGTGGACTCCGATCGAGTTCACGGGCGGCAATGGAGGTGGCTATCGCGTCTTCTACAGCACCTCCCCAGGTGGTCCGTACACACTCTTCGGCATCACGCAGGACAAGACGGTGAGCTCAATGTTGGTGACTGGTTTGGCCGATGGAGTCACCTACTTCTTCGTGGTCCAGTCAGTAACCTTCCCAGGTTGGTTCAACCAGAACACCGTCGAGAGCGAGTACTCGGCGGAGGTCAGCGCGACCACGATCCCGCTCAACCAGCCGCCGACCGTGGAGGCTGGTGGCGAGCTTGCCGGCATCGAAGGGCACCCCGTGGCGTTCGTCGCGGAGTTCTCCGATCCAGATCCGGAGACGCACGGCGCTGTCATCGACTGGGGTGACGGAACCGTCGAGCCCGGCGTGGTCGCCGAGTCTGGAGGCTCGGGCACCGTCTCCGGTACGCACGCGTATGTGGAGAACGGGCCGTACACCGCGACCGTCACTGTCTACGACACCCAGGGTGGTTCCGGAGCCGACACGGCGCCGGTAACCGTGGCCAACGCCGCGCCGGTTGTGGGAGCAATCACCGCGCCGCTGGATCCCGTGCAGTTGGGGTCGGCAGTCTCGGCGGCGGCTGCGTTCATCGACGCGGGAATCCTCGATACGCACGTCGCCTCGTGGGCGTGGGGCGACGGTTCCTCGACGTCCGGGACCATCGTCGAGAGCAACGGTGCCGGCACGGCCACGGGCACGCACGTGTATGCCCAGGCGGGGGTCTATACCCTCACGCTGACCGTCACCGACGACGACGGCGGCGCTGGCGTCGCTCAGTTCCGCTACGTCGTGATCTACGACCCGAGCGCTGGCTTCGTCACCGGCGGCGGCTGGATCACCTCGCCGCTGGGAGCCTACGTGGTCGATCCCACGATGACGGGCAAGGCGAACTTCGGCTTCGAGTCCAAGTACAAGAAGGGCGATAAGATTCCCACCGGCACAACGGAGTTCCAGTTCCACGCCGCGGCCCTCAACTTCCACTCCTCGACCTATGAGTGGCTGGTGGTCGCCGGCGCCAAGGCGCAGTACAAGGGCACCGGCACGATCAACGGGGCCGGCAGCTACGGCTTCATGCTCACCGCCATCGACGGGCAGATCGCCGGCGGTGGAGGCCAAGACAAGTTCCGGATCAAGATCTGGGACAAGGCGACCAACCAGCCCGTGTACGACAACCTGCTCCAGGCACCCGACGATGCCGACCCGACCACCGTCATCGGCGGCGGTTCGATCGTGATCCACAAGGAGAAGTGAAGGCGACAGCACAAGGACTAGAGAAGAAGCTCGCGATTCGCAACACGGGGAGCCTTCGGGCTCCCCCTGTTTGCGGGTGCCGCTCTCCGGAGTTTCACGACGGCACCCGTAAGTGGGGGACCACGCCCTTCCTGCTGCAGGGCGATCCTGTCGCCTCAGGGAACAGCAGGGAGCCCAGAAATTCGGGCGCCCTACCGAAGCGGCTCGAAGATGCCGGCGGAGCGGTTCTTGGTGACGTTGTCCCATGTGAAGTAGCGGCCGTTCATCGCGATGTAGACGCCGGGCGGCAGCGTCTGCGCGAACGACAGCGCGCTGCCGAGGTTGAACAAACCGTCGGAGCTGCCGAACGCGTACGGAATCATCGCCCCGGTGAGCACCA
>Ga0315287_10002344_pt1 | contig 17913 bp, 11 predicted proteins | sample YL17G11_0_MG_FD_205037 | JGI IMG/M metagenome (GOLD analysis project Ga0315287, IMG submission 205037) | Sediment microbial communities from Yellowstone Lake, YNP, Wyoming, USA - YL17G11_0 | ecosystem: Environmental > Aquatic > Freshwater > Lake > Sediment | place: USA: Wyoming | collected...
TCTTTCCCTGGCCGCCACGTCGTTGAGCGACGGGCTGCCGCGCCGGGCCGCGAATCTGCACTTCGCGCGCTTCGACCGCCGCGCCGCAACTGCCGCAGACGACCTTGACGCGCAGGCGCTTCCCGCATGGACGATGTCGCAGCAGCAGGCCCGGACCGTGCGGGGACGGGATCCAATGCGTGCCCCAGTCGTGCATCGCGATGGTGAACTGCAGCAGGTCCCAGCCTTTGTCCGTCAGGTGGTATTCGTGGCGCGGCGGGTGGTCCTGGTAGAGACGCTGTTCGATCACGCCGGCGGCCAGCAGTCGACGCAGCCGGTCGGCAAGGATGTTGGTCGCGATGCCGAGCGCGGAATTGATGTCGTCGTAGCGATGCAGGCCGAAGAACAGGGCACCGACGAGCAACGCCGTCCAGCGGTCACCGACGGTGTCGACGCTGTGGAACATCGTCGTGTCGACGCCATCGCCACTCGACGGGGCAGCGCTTTCGCGACGGCGCGTGTGGGTCGGTGGGGCAGGGTAGCTGTGCGCACCCGGGCCCGGCTTGAACACCATGTCGCGCCAGCCGATGCCGGTTGCGCAATGCGTGCAGACCAGGCTCGGGTTCAGGGACTTGCCGCAGGCCGTGTGGATCAGCTTCGGTGGCAAGCCGAATTCGCCGCCCCAGCGGTTTTCCCACGTCCACATGCAGAGTGCGACCGGGTAGAACGCGAGTCCCTTCTCGGTCAGGCGATACTCGAGTCGGCTCGGCGCGCTGCCGTACGGGCTGCGGTAGAAGAGGCCGGCGTCCACCATCGCGTTGAGGCGTGCCGTGAGTGTGCCGCGCGAGGCGCCCGTGCGACGGCGGAGGTCCTCGAAGCGACGGACGCCGATAAAGGCGTCGCGCATGAGCAGGAACGACCAGCGATCGCCGACCACCTGCAGCGCACGCGCGACTTCGCCGCTGTGCAGCAGCACACGGATGGATTCGATGTCGGGTTGGCGCGGCGTGCGTCGCGCAGTCTTGCTGGTCGCCATCGCTTGCTTTCATCAGTCTAAAGTCGCAAGTCTAGCATTCAGCGGCGACGAAACCGTTCGCTGCGCCAATGTCCGGGGGGAAGATGAACTATCAGCAGCTCAAGAAAATCGTCGGCTTCTACAGCCGCTTCACGGCCAGTTTCACCCAGGTGGGGTATCGCTGGCGCAGGCTGTCATGGCCGCCGTTCACCCCGGATTACCGCGGCCAGCATTGGCTGGTCACCGGCGGTTCGGGTGGAATCGGCCGGCACATCGTGCTCGAGGCCGCGCGCGCCGGCGCGACCGTCACCGCGGTGGCGCGCAGCGAGTCCAAGCTCGCGACCCTGCGTGACGACGCGCTCCGCGCGGGCATCCGGGGCGTCGAGACCGAATGCTGCGATTTCACGGTGCAGGCCGACACCGAGCGCCTGCTGCGCCGCCTCGAGGCCGCAGGCCGCAAGATCGACGTCCTGGTCAACAACGTCGGTGTGTTGCTCGACGATCTTGCGGTGACTGCGGAAGGTCGCGAAAGCTCGTTCGTCTCGAACCTGCTGAGTCATTACCAGCTGACCGAGGGGCTGATTCGCGGCGGCTTGCTCGCCGGGCCGAAAGCCACCGTGATCAACATGACGTCGGGTGGCGGCTACAACATGCCGCTGATGGTCGCGATGCTGAACGTCACGGACCCGGCGAAGTACAACGGCGTGTTCGCGTACGGCTTCCACAAGCGGGCGCAGATCGTGCTGAACCAGTACTGGCGCGACACGTATGGGTCACGTGGCATCGCGTTCTATGTGATGCATCCAGGCTGGGCCGACACGGATGGCGTGAAGCGCTCGCTGCCACGGTTCCGCAAGATCCTGCGGCCGATCCTGCGCGATGCGGCAGCGGGCGCCGACACGGCGCTGTGGCTGGCCGGCACGCGTCCGCCGCAACCCGAACACGAACTCGTGTGGTTCGATCGGGCGATCCGTCCGGCGCACGTCTACGACCGGACGCGGACGACAAGAGACACGCCACAATCGCTCGTGGCGTATCTCGATTCCGAACTCGCGCGTCAGCCGACGGCGCGCGCCTGAGGCCAGAGGTTGTCGCCAGTCACCCACGATGCGTGGAAACCGGCGGCCACCCGGCCCGGGAGACTGACCCGGGCGAGCGGACCTGCAGTGATCCGCTTGGCGTCGAAGATCCACGCCTCCGAGCGGTAATCGTGGATGTTGGTGGCGAGCGTGATGGCGTAGCCGCTGTCTTCGTCGCCGCCGCGCGTGCTCTTCGCGAACGGCGCTTCGCTCGGGAACCAGCCGGCGGGGTAGTTGTAGACCTCGCTCGTGCCCCGGTCGTGGTCGTACTTCACCAGCCCTTCGAACGCGAGTGTCTGCAGGTCCGTCGGGATCAACTGGTGGTACGAGTAGCGCGTCTTGACGCCGTACCGTTCCGCGTCGGGCAGGCAGAATTCGGTGTTGAGGTCCGAGAGCTGCTGTTCGCTCTTCTCGCCCGTTTTCAGGTTCATGCGCCAGCGACGCATGTGGCCCTTGAAGCGCAGGTAGGCAAGCATCGACGCGAGCGGGCCCTCCTGCGGGTTGCGGCGGATGGTGGGGTCGGGCTGGAAGCAGCCGTCCATCGTGATCCAGTCGCCGTCTTCCCAGGCGTTGACCATGTGCAGCACGTAGCCGGGTTCGAATTCGAACCAGCGGACCTGCTCCTGCGTGCCGTAGCGCGGAATCACGCCGAAACGGGTCGGCAGGTCGGGCTTGAACTGCACGACGCGGTGACCCGTGCGCTTCAGCACGTCGAGGTCGTGGAACAGCGGGAAGTCGTGCAGGATCGTGTAGTTCGGCGTGATCGTCGTGTCGTGCGGCAGGCGCGGACCGGGGAGATCGATGCGCGCGCGGTGCCTGACCTTGCCATCCGGCGCGATCACGTAGTACGTGAGCCAGGGCTGGAAGTCGGCGTAGCCGTAGTTGATGAACTCGCCGGTGCGCGGATCGGTCTTGCCGTGCGCGTTCATGGGCGTGTCGAGGCCGCCGGAAAAGTCCTGCTCGCCTTCGGTCTCGAGCGTCAGCGGATCGAGGGTGTAGACGCGACCGGCGTTGTACCAGGCCGAGAGGATCTTGCCGTTGTGGAAGTTCAGCGTCGTGTTGGACGTGTCCTTGCAGTAATCGGGGTTCATCGACTCGACTTCGTGCCCGGCCACGCGCGAGAGATCGTACGGACCCATGATGCCCGACAGTTCGACCTTGCCGCGCTCGATCTCGTCGTGCAGCGCGCGCGTCTGCACCCACTTGCGGATGTAGCTGGCGCGCCCGTCGCGGAAATACACGCCGTGCACCATGCCGTCGCCATCGAACCAGTGGTAGTCGCCGCGCGGCTCGAACACCGGGTTCGGCCCGTTGCGCATGTACGCGCCGTAGAGGTCCGCGGGTATCTCGCCTTCGCTGACCTCGAGGTCGACAGCGGTGATCTCGGACACCACAGGCGTGTACGGACCATGCAGGTAGGGGTTGTCGATGCCGTCGACCCAGGTCGGCCGGTCGGTCGGGTCCTGCGTGCTGATGTCCGTGTACTTGCGCATCGTGCGTTTCCTCTGGAAAGTCGCTGACGTCCGGGTCGGGGACCAGAGTACTATAGTGCAAGTCATAGGGGAGTTGTGAAGTGTCGAATTTCGCCAAGGGGGGCCGGGCCGAGCGCCTCAGGTCCATGACGGGAGGAATGCGGCTGCCGCTGATTGCCGCACCGATGTTCCTGGTCTCGGGCCCCGGCCTGGTCCTGGCAGCCTGTCGCGCAGGAATCTCTGCGGCGTTTCCGACCCCCAATGCCCGTTCGCTCGACATTCTCGAGGACTGGTTGCAGCAGGTCGTGGCCGGTCATGCCGAGGCGAGCAAGGCCGCACCCGGCAAGGTCGGCCCGTGGGCGCTGAACCTCGTCATGCACAGTTCGTATGACCGCCTGGGTCCGGAGCTCGAACTGGTCGACCGCTACCAGCCCCCGCTCGTGATCACGGCGCTCGGCAGTCCGGCCCAGGCCATCGAGCATGTCCATGCTTACGGCGGGACGGTCTTTGCCGACGTCAGCAGCCTGGCTTTCGCCCGGAAGGCCGCAGCCGCCGGAGCTGACGGCCTCGTGCTCGTCAGCGCAGGGGCGGGCGGTCACACGGGTAAAGTCTCCCCGTTCGCCTTCGTCCAGGCCGTGCGCGAGTTCTACGACGGCATCATCGTCCTCGGCGGCAGCATCGGTCACGGCGGTGCAGTGCGTGCCGCGGAATTGCTCGGCGCGGATCTGGCTTATGCCGGCACGCCATTCATCTGCGCCGAAGAAAGCCTCGCTGCGCAGGAGTACCGTGACATGGTGGTGCGCGCATCGTTCGAAGACCTGGTGCTGACGAAGACGTTCACCGGGGCGGACGCCTGGTACCTGCGCGAGAGCATCGTCGCAGCGGGCCTCGATCCCGACGCGCTGGTCGGCAAGGACAAGATGGACTGGACGAATTCCCAGGGCCAGCTCAAGGCCTGGAAGAACATCTGGTCGGCTGGGCAGGGCGTCGATCACATTCGAGCCGTCGAACCGACCGCAGCCATCGTCGATCGTTACGCGGCCGAGTATGCCGAGGCCCTGCGCAAGCCCGTCTTCGGTTCAGGCGCACGATGAAGAATTTCGACCGCAAACGGCTGGTCGGCAGCTGGCAACTGCGCCGCTGGTTCATCACGTATGAAGACGGTTCGGTCACCGAGCCGCTGGGGCCCGGGGCAACCGGGCTGCTCGTCTACACGCCGGACGGCTGGATGAGCGCCGCGATGATGGCTGCGGGTCGGCCACGCCTGTCGCGCGGCAACCCGCGTGCGGCTCCCGAGAACGAGCGAGCGGCCGCCTTCGACACCTTCTTCGGCTACTGCTGCCGCTGGCGCATCGTCGGCCAGACGGTTGAGCATCACGTCACCCTCTCCCACAATCCGGCGCTGGTCGGAACGGTGCAGACACGGAAGATCCAGATGCGTGGCCGGACGCTGACGCTGTCAGCCGAAGAGGTCGTTCCCGGCGGGCTGCGCGTGCATCGACTGCGGTGGCGACCGGCACAGGCTGTGGAGAAGGTCGCGGGAGCCAAGGTGGCTGCGAGGAAGTCGAAGTGAGCAGGGTCGCACTGGAGCTGTTCGAGAAGCATGAAGGGTCGTTGCGCGCCGCCGGGCTGGCGTGTCGCGAGCGCAGCTATTTCACGCTGTTCCCCGAAACGCCGGATCGGCATCGCGGTGGCGCGGCGGCCTCCGCGGCGGGCAGCGCCGCTTTTCGCGCGCAGCTCGGGCAGGCCTTCGAACTCGACCAGCCCGGCACCGTGGATCGCATCGGTGGCGAGGTCTCGCCGTACACGCTCGAGCCGCTGGGCATCGATTACCCGCACGCCGATATCGACGCACTGTTTGCCGCCGCGCGTTCGGCGATGCCCACGTGGGCGGCAGCAACGCCGCAGTCCCGCCTCGGCGTGTGCATGGAGATCGTCGATCGTTGGTACGGCAATGTGTTCGAGACGGCGCAAGCCGTGATGCACACGGCGGGGCAGAGCGGTCCGATGAGCTACGCGGGAAGTGGCACGAACGCACTCGACCGTGGCGTCGAGGCACTCGCCTACGCGCACGCGGCGATGTCGGACGTGCCCGTCGAGGCGCTGTGGGAAAGACGGTTCGGCTCGACCACGATCCGGCTGCGCAAGCGCTATCAACTGGTCCCGCGCGGTGTCGCCGTGTGCTTTGCCTGTGCCACGTTCCCGACCTGGAATGCTTACCCGGCCATGCTCGCGAGCCTCGCGACGGGCAATCCCGTGATCGTGAAGCCGCATCCGACGGCAATCCTGCCGATGGCGCTGGCCGTGCGCACGTGCCGCGAAGTGATCGCCAGTGCCGGCTTCTCGCCCGATCTCGTCACGCTGTGCCTGGATACCGTCGAGGCTCCGGTCGGCAAGGTGCTGGTCAAGCATCCGCAGACCGCGATCGTCGATTTCACCGGCAGCGCGCGCTTCGGTTCCTGGGTCGAGGCCAACGCCCACCCGGCGCTCTGCTATTCCGAGACATCGGGTGTGAACACGGTCGTCGTGGACTCGGTGGATCAGCTTGAACCGGTGATCAAGAGCCTGGCCACGACGATGAGCCTGTTTTCGGCGCAGATGTGCACGTCGCCGCAGAACGTCTACGTGCCCCGCGAGGGCATCCGCCATTCAGGCGGCCGCATCGGGGCAGACGAGTTCGGTGCACTGCTGGCCCAGGCCATGGCTGCGATCGCGGCCGATCCGAAGCGTGCCGCGCCGATCATGGCTGCAATCCAGGCGGCATCCACGCCGGCGCTCATTGACCAGATGGCCGAGGAAGGGGCGCGTCGTGGCAGGGTTCTGCTGGCGTCGGCTCCTTACCCACACCCCGAATTTGCGCAAGCTCGTACGCGCACGCCGTTGCTGGTCGGCATCGATGCGGGTGCGAAGGACCTATACGGTGAAGAGCGCTTCGGGCCGATCGGTTTCGTCATCACCACCGACGATCGCAACGCGGCGCTGGCGGAGGCAGCGGCGGACGCCCGCGCCGGAGGTGGGATCACCGCGTTCCTGTATTCCACCGACGAGCAGTACGTCGAGCGCGGGATCGCGGCCTACTCGGCAGCGGGCGCGCAGCTCACCTGCAACCTCACCGGACCGATGCCGCTGAATTTCGCGGCAGCCTACAGCGACTATCACGTGACGGGCATGAATCCGGCCGGCAATGCGACGCTGACGGACCTTGCGTTCGTGGCTGCGCGTTTCCGCATCACCCAGTCGCGGGCGCCGGCGGCCTGACATAATCCTTCGCTTGTCGAACAACGCTCCGCACGCACTACCCGTCCTGCCTCGCCTGCCACTTCTCGCCGGCGTAGTGCTGGTCGGGTTGCTGCTGAGCGCCGTCTTCTTCCTGTCGCTGCCCGGCATCACGCTGTGGCAGCGCGTCGTGCAGGACGCCGGGCACGGTCCAGTCTTCGCCGGCATCGCCGTGGTCCTGTTGCTCATGCGGGGGCCGGCGGAGGGTGGCGCGGTCCGCTCCGCGTCGCAGTATCGCAACGCGTTCCTGGCATCGGTCGCGCTCGGGATCCTGACGGAATTGCTGCAGTACTCGATGCCGGGCCGCAGCGTTTCGGCCATGGATGCGATGCACGATGCCGCGGGAGCGGCCCTGGGCCTGGCCTGCGTCTGGTTCATCGAGCGCTGGCTGGCGCACAGGCGCGACGGCACACCCACGGGAGATGCACGCACGCGAGTCGTCGTCGCCATCGCTGTGTGCGCATTCACGCTGCTGGCGTGGCAGCCGTTGCAGTGCGCTCGTGCCTATGCCGCTCGCGATACGTCGTTTCCCGTGCTGATCCCAACGAGCCCGCTAGCCGACGGCCTGTTTGCCCGTCCGCACGAGGCCAGCGTGACGTACGCACAGCTGCCGCCGCCCTACCGACGTCCGGGCGATGCGGATTCCGTGCGGCTCGAGTTCAAGCCGGGGGCCACGCCCGGACTGCAGTTGCTCGAGCCGTATCCAGACTGGCGCAATCACGACGTGCTCGTGCTCGACGTCACCAACCCGTCGCCGCGACCAGCGCAATTCATGCTGCGGATCCTGGACGCGACGCACGACTGGTCGAATGCCGACCGCTTCAACCAGCCGATCCTACTGCCGGGCGCCGCGCGCACGACGATCCGCATCTCGCTCGAAGCCATTGCCACGTCGCCGGCCCGGCGCCGCATGGACATGGGCGCCATCGCCAACGTCATGCTGTTCGCTTTGCAGCCGCTCGACGCGGGCGAGCTCTACGTGACGCGCGTCTGGCTGGAGTGAAACCCGGATCGGCGCGCTGCACCGCAAGCAGCGGTGCTTGCCTATACTGGTCGTCATGGCCGAATCCGAAGCGCTGATCTACATCGAGTCGGACAGCAAGCTGGGTCTGCAGGCACAGATCAGGCAGAAACTGGTCGAGTCGATTCACCTGGGCATTTTCAAGCCCGGCACGCGCCTGCCGTCGTCGCGCAAGCTGGCGGAGCAACTCGGCGTCGCGCGCAATACGGTCGTGATTGCCTGCCAGCAGCTCGTCGCCGAAGGTCTCCTCACCAGTCGCGCCCGCAGCGGGCTCTACGTCGCGCGTCGGCTGGCAGCGCCCGCGTATCCGCCACAGGCGCCGGGCGAACGGGGTTCCATTACGGGACCCTGGCAACAGTGGCTCAAGTCGCGCGCCAACCCGGACATCAATCGCATTGCGCCGGCCGATGCCCGCGACTATCCGTTCTGCTTTCTCGACGGGCAGTTCGACACGTCGTTGTTCCCGGTGGCGGAGTGGCGCGAGGCCGGCCGCTATGCGCTCGGCAGCGGCGATATCGGCGTCTGGTCCGCGGCGACGGGCGGGCTCGACGACCCGATGCTGATCGAAGAGTTGCGCACCAAGATCCTGCCGCGACGGGGCATCAACGCTCGCGCCGAGGAAATCCTGATCACCGTTGGTGCCCAGCAGTCGCTGTACCTGCTGGCCGAACTGCTGATGGATGCGAGTGTCGCGGTCGCCATGGAAGAGCCCGGGTATCCGCAGATGCGCCATCTCGTGCAGCGACGCGGCGCACCGATCGTGCACCAGCCGATCGACGGTGACGGCATGCTCGTCGATGCCGCGCTCGATGGTTGTCGCATCGTCTACGTGACCCCGAGCCACCAGGCGGCGACGGGCGTCACGATGTCACTCGAGCGTCGCCGGTCCCTGCTGGAGAAGGCGGCGCAACGCGACATGCTCATCGTCGAGGACGACTTCGACTGCGAGAGCAACTACAAGGGCTATCCGCACCCGGCGCTGCGCGGCATGGACCGCGAGAACCGCGTCATCTACGTGTCCTGCCTGTCCAAGGTGCTCGCACCCGGCCTGAGCCTCGGCTTCATGGTGGCGGCACCCGAACTGATCGCCGAGGCGCGCAAGTTGCGCCGGCTGATGGTGGGGCAACCGCCGCGCAACAATCAGCGGGCGATGGCCCACTTCATCCGGCTGGGACATTACGACGCGCTTACGGCGAACCTGCATCGAACCTTCGGGCAGCGTTGGGACGCCCTGCGCCAGGCCCTCAATTTCTACCTGCCGCCCTGGGTTGCACTGGCGCCGAGCAAGGGCGGGACCGTGCTCTGGGTGCAGGGCTCGAACGACCTCGACGTATCGCGACTGGTGGACGAGGCTGCGCGCCGCGGCGTGCTGGTCGAGCCGGTCGATCACTTCTATGCGCTCTCGCGCCGGCCGCTGAACTGCTTCCGCATGGGCGTTTCGGGCATCCCGGCGCAGCGCATCCGTGAAGGCGTCGCGCGACTGGCTGCCGTCGTCCGCGAGTTCACGTCGGGCGCCACGGAGCACCTCGACCAGGGCGTCGGCCGGCGACTGCTGAAGCGTGACCTGCACAGGACCCTCCCGGGTGCCGTGATGCGGACCCAGCGGGTCTATGGCGAACCGGTCGAGATCCACCTGCATGCGGACGGATCGATGACGGGACGCGCCGGCTTCGCCTGGGAAGACCGGGACTACGGTCGTTGGTGGCTGGACGGCGACCGTTACGTGCGCCAGTGGCAACGCTGGTCCTACGCCGAGCCCGCTTCCTATGCGGTGGTGCTCGACGGCGAGCGGATCAAGTTCTACCTCGAGTCGGGGTTCATCGAGGACACGCTCGCGTTCGAGACGGCACCGACTCAGTAGCCAGCAACCGAAGCCGATCTGGCTCCATCGGTTGAGATCAACTGGCACTACGCTCGTCTTCCGGTTTGGCCTAGCCTCCCTGAGCCGCGTCCAACGATGCGGAGGGGGAGGCGCGATGACGCACTTTGCGGTGGCCGGGCTGCAGCTCGAACTGACGGCGCAGGACAACCTGGAGATCGTCCGCTCCGAGATGGAGCGGCTGAAGCGCAGGTTTCCATGGGTCGACATGGTCGTGCTGGGCGAGCTGTCCCTGCGCGGGCCCCAGACCTCCAACGCCGAGCCGCTGCCAGGGCCCCTGGAGCAGTCGCTCTGCCAGGTCGCCCGTGACCTGAAGCTCTGGTTCGTCCCGGGTTCGATCCACGAACGAGTCGGCGACCACATCTACAACACGGCCCCGGTGATCGATCCGGGCGGCCAGGTCGTCGCCCGCTACCGCAAGATGTTCCCGTTCCTGCCGTACGAGCGGGGCATCACGCCCGGCACGGAATTCGTAGTGTTTGACGTGCCGAAAGTCGGCCGGTTCGGCGTCTCCATCTGCTACGACATGTGGTTTCCGGAGACGACCCGCACCCTCGCCTGGATGGGAGCGGAGGTGGTGATTCATCCCACCATGACCAACACGATCGATCGCGACCTGGAGCTCTCGATCGCGCGCACCAATGCCGCGGTCAACCAGTGCTGGTTCGTCGACGTGAACTGCGCAGGCCGGCTCGGCAACGGACGCTCGCTCGTCGTCGCGCCGGATGGCAGCGTCGTCCACCAGGCCGGCACCGGGTACGAAGTCATCCCGGTCGAAATGGACCTCGGTCTCGTGCGACGAAGCCGCCGCCGCGGGCTGCTCGGGCTCGGGCAACCGCTGAAGAGTTTCCGCGACAGCGAAGTCGTTTTTCCGCAGTACCAGCCGGGGCAGGCGTCGTCACCGACCCTGCGCCAGCTGGGCGCAATGGCTGTGCCCGGTCTCGCGTCGACGGACGAGGAGCCCGGCTAGACATCTGGACCAATCGGTCGTCGGAATCTGGTCCTATGGGGCACCCGACGGCTCGTCTATGCTCCGACCAACACGGCGATCAAGCCGGACAGTTCCGCAATGACAGGGGTAGGGTCATGAGCAACGAGATGCAGTCGAAGGGCAACGTGCTGGCGATCGAGGTGCGGCGGTGCCTGCATCGCGCACGGCCTGGCCGGAGTTTCATCGCGATGACGGTGGCAGCCGCGGGACTGCAATGCGCGGTGCCAGCCGCCCTTGCGCAGACCAAGCCTGCGCTCGAGGAAATCGTCGTCACGGCGACACGTCGCGACCAGACGGTGCTGGAAATTCCATTCAACATTTCGGCAGTGTCGGGCGAAGCGCTCGCGCGGGCCAACATCAACGACTCCGTCGAGGCGCTGCGGACGATGGCGGGCGTGACGGTGCAGGATCGTGGCCTGCGCAATGCCGGCGTCACCAACGGCATCGTGATCCGCGGCATCAACGTCGATTCCGGCACCAACGGCGACGTGCCGCTGGCGGCGCCGCCGACCGTGGCCACCTACGTCGACGACACGGCGCTGTTCGGCAATTTCGTGCTGAAGGACATCGCCCGGATCGAGGTGCTGCGCGGGCCGCAGGGAACGCTGTACGGCTCCGGCTCGCTGGCGGGCAACGTCCGCTACATCATGAACAGGCCCGATCCCAAGGACTTCGAGGGCAAGGCGAGCGTCAACTTCGGCGTGACCGACGGGTCCGACGGATACAACTTCAACCCCGACCTGATGCTGAACGTGCCGCTGACCGACACGGTCGCTTTTCGCATCAACGCCGGCATGATCAACAATGACGGCATCGTCGACTACCCGAACGTCTACCGCACCGACTCGAACGGCGACCCGGTGGTCAACGGCGACGTGCTGACGGCGCTGCCCGAGTACCGGCGCGTCAAGGACGTCGACTCGGTCGACATCAAGTACGCCCGGGCTGCGTTGCGTTTCGAACCGAGCGAGAATTTCAGCGCGCAGCTGTCCTACCAGTGGCAGGACGACGAAGTCGGCGGGCGTCGCCAGGTGACCCGGGGCGACGACCTGGTCAACGGCGGCAAGTACGGCAACTACGAGTTCGGCGCCGTTCAGCTCGAGCCCTCCGAGCGCGAAGTGCAACTCGCTGCGCTCGAACTCGAGGTCGGCCTCGGCTTCGCGACCCTCACGTCGAGCACCTCCTACTACGAGCACACTGGTTCGGGCATCAGCGACAACTCGGGTGTGTATGCGCGCAACGGCTGGTTCGCGTTCTACGGCAGCTCGCCGCGGCCGATCGCCAAGGCCGAGCGGTTCTACGACGACAGCGCGTTCGCGCAGGAATTCCGGCTCGTCTCGAAAGGTGGGGAGTTCATCGACTGGACGACGGGCCTGTACTACGTCAACCAGAATTACGACCTCGGCCAGAACAGCTACCTGGTCGGGTACATTCCGTTCCTGGACGCGAAGGACTGGTACGGGCTTGCGCCGTACAGCACCAACCAGGACTTCCTGTTCCGGCGCAACCAGGGCTACGAGGAAGTCGCGTTGTTCGGCGAGGCGACGATCAACTTCACCGACGACCTGCACCTGACGCTCGGCGGCCGCTACTTCGACAACTCGGTCGACGTCGATGCCGTGGTCGACGTCCCGATCTATTCGTCACCTGAGAGCCCCCCGGGTACGGCTTCGAAGAAGATCAACGACGACGGCTTCCTGTTCAAGGCCAACTTCGCCTGGGACGTCACGGACCAGACGATGCTGTACGCGACGTATTCGCAGGGCTACCGCCACGCCGGCGCGAACGCCGTGCCGACCACGGGCAAGTACGCGGAGAACCCGGACTACTTCACGTTCAACTCCGACTCGGTCGACAACTACGAGCTCGGCTACAAGGGCACGAACGACCTGCTCAACTTCTCGGTCGCGCTGTACTACACGGACTGGAAGGACCCGCAGCTGAACACGGCGACGTCGAACTGGGGCTTTTTCGCTGCCATCAACGGCGAGTCCGCCCGCACGCAGGGCATCGAAGTCGAACTGTCGGGGGCGATCACCGATTCGCTCACCTACAGCATCGGCTACACGTACGCGGACGCCGAACTCACCAACAACGTGTACCAGCCGGCCGGCAACTTCTACGGCGGGCCGCTGTTCACCGATAAAGTCGCCAGGGACGGGGACAGGCTGCCCGGAACGGCCAAGCACGTCTTCAACGTGGCGTTCGGCTACGACAGGGCGTTCGGCAACGACATCAGCATGCATGCGGTGCTGAGCGGCTACTATCAGTCGGGTGTGCTCAACAGCCTCGGCGACGACAACTGTTTCACCACGTTCACGGCGTCCGGCAACTGCCGCGACAGTCCCAACCCGGCGTCGGCGTCGTATGCGCCCGATTCGGTGTTTTCACGCAGCTATGCCGAGATCGACTCGTTCCAGCTGTGGAACTTCAGCACGACCTTCACGCGTGACGACTGGGGTGTATCGCTTTACGTCAAGAACCTGTTCAACGACGAAGGGACGACCGGCGCATTCCCGTTCCTCGTGGGTGGCTCCAATACCGCCCCGAGCCAGAACTACTTCGGCAACAATTCGCGGGACTTCATCGCACTGCCGCGCACATTCGGGATGGCGCTTACCTATTCGTTCTGAGGGAGCATGACAGCGACTGCGCCGCGCACCAGGGAGCAGCTGGCGGATCGGGTCACCGGCTGTATCGAAGCCGGTGACCTGAGGCAGGCGCTGGAGGCGGGCCAGGAACTCAATCGCCACTACCCGGACTATGCGTACGGGTGGTATCTCGCGAGCTGGTTGCTGCGCAAGACGCAACGCCTGCCCGACGCGCTGCGGACGATCGATCGCGCCGTGGCTCTCGAGCCATCCGACCGCTTCCGGGTGCACCGTGCGCGTTGCCTGCTCGAAGCAGGAGACATGGCGGGGGCGGCTGCGGCCGCGGGCGAACTGCGAGGCCGGCCGCTGGCCGACGCCGTGCTCCACGGCGAACTCGCAACGTTGCTGTACCGGGTGGGCGACCATGCCGGTGCGCTGGAGCACTATTCCGCTGCCATCGATCTCGACCAGGGCAGTGCGGAGTTCCATTTCAATCGGGCAGCCGTGCGTCGCTACCTCGGCGACGCCGCAGGCGCCGAGCAGGATTTCGATGCCACAATTGCGCTGCGCCCCGACGAGTACGAGGCGTACAACGGGCGCGCGCAGCTCAGGCGGCAGACCGCCACGCGCAATCATGTTGACCAGCTGCGCGAGACGATTGCGCGCACACGTACGCCTGCGGGGCTGATCCAGCTGCACTACGCGCTGGCGAAGGAACTCGAAGACATCGAAGATTACCCGGCATCGTTCGCGAGCCTGCGGCAAGGCGCGACGCTCAAGCGCTCGTTGATGCGTTACGACGTCGCCACCGACCTCGGCATCATCGACAGGATCTGCCAGGTCTATACCGCCGATCGCTTTGATGGCCGCGTCGAGGGGTTCGACAACGCGGAGGCGATCTTCGTGATCGGCATGCCGCGCACCGGAACCACGCTGGTCGAGCGAATCCTGGGCAGCCATCCGGACGTCTGCGCCGCGGGCGAACTGAACGAGTTCGCACTCGAACTGACGCGGCAGGTGTCGGCGCTGGCGGCCGGTCGAACCTTGTCGCGGTCAGAATTCGTCGATGCGACCGCACGCATCAATTTCAAGGCGCTCGGGCAGCGTTATCTCGAGCGCGTGCGGCCGTATCGCGACCGCCGGCCCGTCTTCATCGACAAGCTGCCATTCAATTACCTGTATGCCGGGTTGATCCACCTTGCGCTGCCCGGGGCGAAGATCGTGAGCGTGCGACGCAATCCGCTCGATACGTGCTACGCCGTGTACAAGCAATTGTTCAAGGACGCGTACCCGTTTTCCTACGACCTTGCTGAGCTGGGCAAGTATTACGCCGCCTACGATCGCCTGATGCGGCACTGGGATGCCGTGATGCCCGGGGTGGTGCTAACGGTGCATTACGAGGACGTCGTCGCGGACGTGCGCGGGCAGGCGCAGCGACTGCTGCAGCATTGCGCGCTCCCCTGGGACGAGCGATGCGTGCGTTTCCACGAGAATTCGCGGGCGTCGACGACGGCGAGCGCACTGCAGGTACGCCAGCCCCTGTATGACACGTCGATCGGACGCTGGCGCCGTTACGCCGACCAGTTGGAGCCGCTGCGCCTGCAGCTCACAGCCGCAGGCATCGCGTGCGATTGACCAGCCGAGCAATCGCGTTCGTTGCATTGCCGCTGCTGGTGTCGGGCACGCTGGCGTCACACGCCGTGCGTGGCGAGCAGATCGCCAGCGCGCGCACTGAATTGCAAGTCGCGGAGCTGCTGGCGGGTTCCACGCCAGCCAGTCCCTGGCGCATGGATGCCTTCGCGCCGGCGTCCGCCGCGGCGTCGAGCGATACTGCGGTCAATGTCTTTGGTCGACTGATCTTGCGCGATGGACCGCAGCCCGCCGGGTTTCGCGTGCTGCGTGACACCTACGGCGCCGCGGATGCGCCTGCGGCTCCTGCGCGCCGCCTGCCCTCCGTCGTGCAGGTAGACCTCGTCCAGGACGGCAACGCACTGATTCCGCGGCAGCGGACACCCATGGCGGGAGCCCACCCGTATTGGGAGTTCGCCTTCGGCGTGGGCCGCACCTGGCACGAGCCGGCTGACGGTGAATGGACGCGTGCGACGCTGCCGTTCAGCCTGATGGAGGTCAACGAGAACTGCCTGCGCCACGGTGTATTGACGTTTGTGTTCGGGCCGGCCGGACGAATCTCGCGTGTCGCGTACCAGGTCAGCAGCGAGACGTGCGCCTATTTCAAGGCGGATCTCTGGGGCTACCTGCAGGCTGAGTTGCTGGATGTCACGTTGCCGGATGCCGGCCGTGTGGTCGAGGAGCGCCGGGCAGAACTGGGTCGTCGTCTGCCGCGACGTCCGCTTGCGCAATTGGCAGTCGATCATCCGGGAAGTGATCCCGCCGAGTTCGGCCATCCTGCAGAAGTGACGCCGTCGCAGATGACGACGTGGGGCGTGATCGTCGATGGCGTCCACTACAGCGGTGGATGTCCCACGCGCGCGGGTGAGTATCCGTTCTGCGAAGAGCTCGTGCTGCCGTCGTACTCGGTCGCCAAATCGGTGTTCGGCAGCCTCGGGCTGATGCGGCTCGAGAAGCGCTTTCCGGGCGCGCGCGAGCAGAAGGTCGTGGACTTCGTTCCCGAATGCGCAGCGCAGGGGGGCTGGAACGACGTCACGTTCGGGAACCTGCTCGACATGTCGAGTGGCCACTGGACCTCCGCCGTAGCGTATGCGGACGAAAATTCGGCGGCTACGTCGAAGCATTTTTTCGACGAACCACGGCACGCCGGCAAGATCGGCCATGCCTGTGGTCATTCACCTCGGCGCGAGGCGGCGGGCGGGAGTTTCGTTTACCGCACCAGCGACACCTACGTGCTGGGAACTGCGCTGACGGCTTTCGTGCGAAGGCAACTGGGGCCACAGGCGGATCTCCTCGACGACATCGTCTGGCCAGACGTCTGGCGCGCCGCCGGGCTCAGTCCCGTGGCCCGCTTTTCGCGCCGGACTCGCGACGACGTGCGTCAGCCCTTCGTCGGCTTCGGCCTGACGCTGCTGCCGGACGATATCGCCAAGCTCGGCCAGTGGCTCAATCCCCTGAGTGCGTCGGCGCAGGATCTTCTCGACACGCGCATGTTGCGATCCGCACTGCAGCTCGATGCGACCGATCGCGGTCTTGCGACGACTGCGGACGGCACGTTGCGGTACAACGATGGCTTCTGGGCCATGCGCTTCGATGACTTGCCCGGGTGCGACGCGCCGGTGTTCGTGCCGTTCATGTCGGGCTTCGGCGGCGTCACGATCGCGCTGCTGCCGAACGGCGTCACGTACTACTACTTCAGCGACGGCAACGAGTTTCGCTTTCGCCGCGCCGTCTATGCGGCGGCACGCCTTCATCCCTATTGCCGGACTGCGACGGCTTCACCTGCAGTCGTTGCCAAGGATCCTGCTTCATGAACACTTCGACGCCTGGCGCCGGCACGACGGCCGCGCGCACGATCTTCGGTTTGCGCAAGGCGGCGCCCGACGGCGAGATCGCGCGAGTCTTGCTGGCCTTCCTTGCCACCGCCGGCATCTTCTACGTCAACATCATGCCCGCGCTCGTCGACGGACTCGTGCAGGGAGCGGGCTTCAGCAACCGCCAGGCTGGCATGGTTGGTTCCAGCAACGTCTACGGTGCAGCGATCGGCGCCCTGATCGCCGTATTCATCGTCAAACGGATCCAGTGGCGGACCTGGGCGTACGGCCTGCTCGCGGCGCTGATCGCACTGGACCTGCTGTCGATGCTGGTGCACCGCTTCGAGCCGCTGATGATGATGCGGTTCCTGCACGGGACGGTGGGCGGCATGCTCGTCGGCATCGGCTTCGCCGTCATGTCGCGCACGGCGCAGGCCGACCGCACGTTCGGCTACCTGCTCGTGGTGCAGTTCGGACTCGGGGGCCTCGGCCTCGCCGTGCTGCCGCCGCTGGTCCCGACGTACGGCACCAGCGTGCTGTTCATCGCATTGATCCTTTTCAACCTCGTCACGCTCGCGATGGTGCCGTTCCTCACCGATTACCCGGCCAGTGCCGTGCGGCGGCCCAAGGTGGGTGACGGACAGGGCGTCCGGCGCGGACCGTTGTTGCTCAGCCTGCTGGCCACGTTTTTCTTCCAGGCCGGCAACATGGCGGTGTTTGCCTACGTCATCGGGCTCGGCAAGGCGGATGGCCTCGAGATGGACTTCATCAGCCCGGTGCTTGCGGCAGCGTCGTGGATCGGCATCGCCGGCTCTGGCCTCGTCATCCTGCTGTCGACGCGGTTCGGGCGCGCCTGGCCGCTGGCCGGCTCGATCCTGCTGACTGCACTTGCGACCTGGGCGCTGCACGGCAGCGAAACTGCCTGGATTTACGCGCTCGCGAATGGACTGATCGGCGTGACCTGGTCTTTCGGCATCCCGTACCTGCTGGGCATGTGTGCGCAGTTCGACCAGACCGGGCAGTCCGCAGCGCTCGGCGGGTTTGCGTCGAAGATGGGCATGGCCTCGGGTCCACTGGCCGCCGCGTGGGTCGTCGGCGCCGACGACTTTGGCCGGGTCATCAACGTGGGTGCCGTTGCCCTGGTGCTGAGCCTGCTCGCCGCGATGA